>Ga0153961_1000027_pt1 | contig 84883 bp, 81 predicted proteins | sample TSFL045MetaG_FD_104748 | JGI IMG/M metagenome (GOLD analysis project Ga0153961, IMG submission 104748) | Attine ant fungus gardens microbial communities from Florida, USA - TSFL045 MetaG | ecosystem: Host-associated > Fungi > Mycelium > Unclassified | place: USA: Florida, Withalacochee...
AGCGACAGGGATGTCGCGAAGAGGCGGGTTCGCACCAGGGATGGCGCGTCCCGGCGGTCCGTGAGAAATCCGGAAGAAGCGAAGGTACCGCGAAGCGGCGGTGAAGCAGGCCGGAGCCGGGGGTCAAGGGGCGCGGCGACTGGCGCCCCTTGTCGGTCGCCTGCAGAGGCGAGTCTGAAACTGCCCAACTGCTCAGGCGAACGAAACCCCTCTCAGCGCCCGTTCGCATAGCGAACATCACGGACATGCCAGCCTGCCAGGCGAACGAACCCCCTCTCAGAGCCCGTTCGCGCAGCGAACATTCTCCGGCGAACGCCTCTTACCCAATGGTCATCAGACTCGCATTACCACCCGCCGCCGCGGTATTAACACTCAGCGAGCGCTCAATCAGCAGACGCTCAAGCAGCAGATTGGTCTCGCCGCGCGCAAAGCCCTGCACTGAGACAATTGCGCCGTCACGCGCTGCGATCTGTTCGCACAGGGTGCGCAGCTGATCGGCATCGCCGTGATAGATTACCGCATCAAACTCTGCCGCTAACGGGTCACGTGCCAGCGTGATGCGCGTTTTCACGGCGTCAGGCAGCGAGGCCCGCAGGGCACGATGCAGCTCATCATCCTGCCACAGCGCTTTACTGCCGACGCTGGTCACAGCAGCCAGCTGGATTAACGCATCCTGCTCATTGTCAGCCAGACAAAGCACCAGAGCGCGCGGCAGCAATGAGAAGGTGTTACGCTCGCCGGTCGGGCCAGGCAACAGACGGACCACGCCCGCCTGGGCCAGCTCGCCATAGTGCTGGCAGAGTTCAGCCAGTTCAGGCTTATCTTTCGCCCAGTTGCTCAGCGCCTGATGCGGTGCCAGCAGAGACTGACGCAGCGTGTTGTCTGCCGGTCGATCGGCATCCTGACGATCAAAGGTCAGACGCAGCGCGCCATCCGGACGATTCGCCAGCAGGCGGTAGAGATAGAGCGGACCGCCGGCTTTCGGACCGGTTCCGGATAAGCCTTCGCCACCAAACGGCTGGACGCCGACTACCGCGCCTACCATATTGCGGTTAACGTAGAGGTTACCGACACGGGCGTTGGCCGTAACCTGTGCAATGGTCTCGTCGATGCGGGTATGCACACCCAGCGTCAGGCCATAGCCGGAGGCGTTAATCTGTTCAATCAGGTTCGGCAGGCTGCTGCGGGTGAAGCGCACTACATGCAGCACCGGTCCAAAAATCTCTTTATCCAAATCGCTGACCTGATTCAGCTCAATCAGCGTCGGTTTAACAAAGGTGCCGCTGGTCCACTCTTTGCTGTCCTGCGGGTTATCCTGCACCGCCTGATAAACTGTGAAGCCCTTGTTGCGCATCGCCTGAATATGGCGATCGATATTGGCTTTTGCCTCGGCATCAATCACCGGGCCGATGTCGGTAGATAAGCGCTCCGGATTGCCCATACGGCACTCCGCCATCGCGCCGCGCAGCATCTTCAGCGTATGGTCGGCGACATCTTCCTGAATGCAGAGCAGGCGCAGGGCTGAGCAGCGCTGTCCGGCACTGTCGAAGGCTGACGCGACGATATCAATCACCACCTGCTCAGTCAGCGCGGAGGAGTCAACGATCATCGCGTTCATCCCGCCGGTCTCCGCAATCAGCGGCACCGGACGACCGTGTTGATCAAGGCGACCGGCCAGGTTCCGCTGCAGCAAGGTCGCGACGGCGGTTGAGCCGGTAAACATCACGCCACGGACCCGATTGTCACCCGTCAGCTGCGCACCCACGGTTTCCCCCTGACCCGGCAGCAGTTGCAGCACGCCCCGCGGTACACCTGCATCCAGCAGGATCTGAACCGCCTGTGCGGCAATCAGCGGTGTCTGCTCAGCCGGTTTAGCCAGCACGCTGTTACCTGCTGCCAGTGCGGCCGCAATCTGACCGGTAAAGATCGCCAGCGGGAAGTTCCATGGGCTGATGCAGACTACCGGACCCAGCGGACGATGGGTTTCGTTGTCGAAATCGTCGCGCACCATTCCGGCGTAGTAATAGAGGAAATCAACCGCTTCTCGCACTTCCGCGATGGCGTTGTTATAGGTCTTGCCTGCTTCACGCACCAGAATGCCAAGCAGCTGCTGCATCTGGCCTTCCATAATCTGTGCGGCGCGTTCCAGAATCGCCGCACGCTCCTGCGGCGGGGTGGCAAACCAGATCGTCCCGCTGTTCACCGCGGCATCCAGTGCTCGTGAGACTTCCTGCTCTGTGGCTTCACGAACCTGACCCACCCGATCGTTTGGTGCCGCCGGGTTCATAACGTCGCGCAACTCACCCGCACCCGCTTCACCGTCGATCATCGGCTCGGCCTGGCAGGGCTGTGCAGCACTGCTCAGCAGGGCGCTGGAGAGTGAGGCGAGACGGTGCTCGTTAGCCATATCCAGACCTGCTGAGTTGACGCGGTTCTCGCCATACAGCTCACGCGGCAGGGGGATCTTCGGATGAGGCAGGCCAATGGCGCCTTCACTGGCACCCAGTTTTTCCACGGCAGTCACCGGATCGGCTACCAGCTCATCAATCGGTAGCGAGGTATCGGCAATGCGGTTAACAAAAGAGGTGTTGGCTCCGTTTTCCAGCAGGCGGCGCACCAGATAGGCCAGCAGGGTTTCATGGGTGCCAACCGGCGCATAGATACGGCAGGGGCGATTCAGCTTACCGTCAGCGACTTTGCCAACCACCTGCTCATACAGCGGTTCACCCATACCGTGCAGACACTGGAACTCATACTGACCCGGATAGTAGTTATTGCCTGCCAGCTGATAAATCGCGGCCAGGGTGTGGGCGTTGTGTGTAGCAAACTGCGGATAGATCTGGCTGGGAACAGAGAGCAGTTTGCGGGCGCAGGCAAGGTAAGAGATATCGGTGTAAACTTTGCGGGTATAAACCGGGTAGCCTTCCAGACCTTCCATCTGGGCGCGCTTAATTTCGCTGTCCCAGTACGCGCCTTTCACCAGACGGATCATCAGACGACGGCGGCTGCGCTGAGCGAGGTCGATCAGCTCATCGATCACAAACGGACAGCGTTTCATGTAAGCCTGAATTACGAAGCCGATGCCGTTCCAGCCTTCCAGTTCTGGCTCGAAGCAGAGTTTCTCCAGTAAATCCTGCGACAGCTCCAGCCTGTCGGCTTCTTCTGCGTCGATGTTGATGCCGATGTCATAAGAGCGGGCCAGCAGCGTCAGCGATTTCAGAATAGGGTAGAGCTCTTCCATCACCCGCTCATACTGCGCGCGGCTGTAGCGGGGGTGCAGCGCTGAGAGTTTGATGGAGATGCCCGGGCCTTCATAAATGCCACGACCATTCGACGCTTTACCGATGGCGTGAATCGCCTGCTGATAAGAGAGCAGATAGGCTTTGGCATCGCCTGCGGTCAGGGCCGCTTCGCCCAGCATATCGTAAGAGTAACGGAAGCCTTTCTCTTCCAGCTTGCGGGCGTTCGCCAGCGCTTCAGCAATGGTTTCACCGGTGACGAACTGCTCACCCATCAGACGCATCGCCATATCCACGCCTTTGCGGATCAGGGGCTCGCCGCCCTTACCGATGATGCGGTTGAGCGAGCTGGAAAGATTCGCCTCATTGTGGGTCGAGACCAGACGGCCGGTAAACAGCAGGCCCCAGGTCGCGGCGTTGACAAACAGCGACGGGCTGCGGCCCAGATGCGACTGCCAGTTGCCGTTGCTGATCTTGTCGCGGATGAGTGCATCGCGCGTTGGCTTGTCAGGAATACGCAGCAGCGCCTCTGCAAGGCACATCAGCGCCACGCCTTCATGTGAAGAAAGAGAGAACTCCTGAAGCAGGCTTTGCACCATACCGGCGCGTCCGGTTGCACCTTTCTGGTGCCGCAGCTTGTCGGCGAGCTGATAAGCCAGGTGATGGGTTTTCTCTGCCAGCGCTGCCGGTAAGCGTGCCTGCTCCAGCATCATTGGAACCGCATCGGTCTCCGGACGACGCCAGGCAGCGGTCACTGCTGAACGCGTCACCGACTGAGGTAAAATCTGCTCTGCAAAGTCAAGGAACGGCTGGTGCGTCTCTTCTGGCTGAGTGTCGTCGGACTCCGCAGCCGTCTGAGCAGAAAGCGGAATCTCCGGCACGGCGTCGCCGCTCTCCAGCTGGTTCAGATAGTTAAAGACCGCCTGTTTAATCAGCCAGTGTGGCGTGCGATCAATACGCTGCGCAGCCAGTTTAATGCGCTCGCGTGTCGCGTCATCCAGTTTCACACCCATGGTGGTTGTAGCCATGACTCCAGAGCTCCTTGATTGTGGTTCGATATGGCGTTGGCTGCACTATCACTTAAGTTGCAACTTTGTGCAACCGTGTTAAATGTGAGCCAGTTAACACCCTTATTACATCGGCAATTGTTAAATCCCGCAATGCGGCACGGATATTGCTGCAAGATCCTCGCCAGGCCGGCAGGCCCGATAAAAAGCGGGTTTACGGCCGGTTATGCAGAGGTGCAACCGGATAACTGTGAGCGAGTGCAACCTCTCAGCATGTTTTCACAAACGGTTAGTGAAATCACTGTAACGCCTGTGTTAAATCCATTGTGCGCGGAACGCCTTTCCGGCAGGATACCGCGCCGCTGGGAAATGAGTGACGCCCTGACGAAGAAAATCGACCCGCTTTGCCCCGTTCCGGCAGGCGGGTAGCTGGCGATTTCTCTGGGATATCAAATAATAAGTGGAGAGACAGATGAGTATAAGTACACCTTTGCTGGTGACCTTTGTGGTTTATATTCTTGGGATGGTATTAATCGGTTTTGCGGCTTATCGCTCGACCAAAAACTTCGATGACTACATCCTGGGTGGCCGCAGTCTGGGTAGTGTGGTTACGGCACTCTCTGCCGGTGCATCCGATATGAGCGGCTGGCTGCTGATGGGCTTACCGGGTGCTATCTTCATTTCCGGTATCTCTGAGAGCTGGATTGCAATTGGTCTGACGATCGGTGCCTGGCTGAACTGGAAAATCGTGGCCGGTCGCCTCCGTGTTCAGACCGAGCATCACAACAATGCCCTGACGCTGCCGGACTTCTTTACCAGCCGCTTTGAAGACCACAGTAAAATCCTGCGCGTGATTTCCGCCATCGTCATCCTGGTGTTCTTCACCATCTACTGCGCCTCGGGCGTGGTGGCCGGTGCGCGACTGTTTGAAAGCACCTTTGGTATGGACTACCAGACGGCTCTGTGGGCGGGTGCAGCAGCGACCATTCTTTATACGCTGGTGGGCGGTTTCCTGGCGGTGAGCTGGACCGATACCGTTCAGGCAGGCCTGATGATTTTTGCGCTGATCCTGACACCGGTGTTTGTCATTATCGCAGTAGGCGGCTGGTCCGATTCGCTGACGGTGATTGAGGCGAAAAGCCTTGAAAACCTTGACATGCTAAAAGGACTGAACTTCGTCGCGGTCATATCCCTGCTCGGCTGGGGTCTGGGCTACTTCGGGCAACCCCATATTCTGGCGCGCTTTATGGCGGCAGATTCGCATCGCTCTATTCGCACCGCACGTCGTATCGGTATGGCGTGGATGGTGCTCTGTCTGGCGGGCGCGGTGGCAGTTGGCTTCTTTGGTATTGCCTACTTCCAGAACAACCCGACCCTGGCAACTGGCGTCAATGACAACGCTGAGCGCGTCTTTATCGAGCTGGCGCGCATTCTGTTCAACCCGTGGATTGCCGGCATTCTGCTTTCAGCCATTCTGGCAGCCGTGATGTCCACGCTGAGCTGTCAGCTGCTGGTCTGCTCCAGCGCCCTGACCGAAGACCTCTATAAAGGCTTCCTGCGCAAAAATGCCAGTCAGAAAGAGCTGGTATGGGTAGGGCGTCTGATGGTGCTGCTGGTGGCGCTGATTGCGATTGCGCTGGCGGCTAATCCGGAAAACCGCGTGCTGGGCCTGGTAAGCTACGCCTGGGCGGGCTTTGGCGCAGCGTTTGGTCCGGTGGTGCTGTTTGGCGTCTGCTGGAAGCGTATGAACCGTAACGGTGCGCTGGCGGGGATGATTATTGGTGCGCTGACCGTACTGGTATGGAAACAGTATGGCTGGCTGGGACTGTATGAAATCATCCCAGGCTTCATTTTTGCCAGCATCGCGATTGTGGTCTTCAGCCTGATGGGACGTGAACCCTCAGCCGAAGCGCAGCAGCGCTTTGCCGCCGCAGAAGCGGAGTTCCAGACCAAATAAGCGAAGCGTTAATAATGAAAGCCCGTCCCGAAAGGAGCGGGCTTTTTTTGTTACAAAGATAAATCACCCAAAGATGAAATTATCTCCGCCAGTAACTTGTTTTTTCCGCAGCGATAATGATAATCGGTATCGTTTACACTTTACCTGAATTTACTGTTCATTGACGCTGCTTAACATTAATGAGGTTGGCAATGTTTGTTCCTTTTCTCATCATGCTACGCGAAGGGCTCGAAGCCGCGCTGATCGTCAGCCTGATAGCCAGCTATCTCAAGCGCACCCAGCGCACCCAATGGTTTCCGGCGATGTGGGCGGGCGTGTTTATCGCCGCTGCGCTCTGTCTGGGCCTGGGCCTGTTCATCAATGCCACTACCGGTGAATTCCCGCAAAAAGAGCAGGAACTGTTTGAGGGCATCGTGGCGGTGATTGCGGTGGTAATCCTTACCTCAATGGTGTTCTGGATGCGTAAAGTCGCCCGCAACATCAGGGTCGAGCTTGAGCAGGCGGTCGATCAGGCGCTGCAACGTTCAGGGCGGGGCGGTCTGGCGCTGGTGCTGATGGTGTTTCTTGCCGTGGCACGTGAAGGGCTGGAGTCGGTGTTCTTCCTGCTGGCGGCTTTTACTCAGGATGTCGGTTATGCGCCGCCAATCGGCGCGGTGCTGGGTCTGGCAACCGCTGTGGTGCTGGGCATGCTGCTTTACTGGGGAGGTATCCGCCTGAACATGGCGCATTTCTTCCGCTGGACCAGCGTCTTCATCCTGTTTGTCGCGGCGGGCCTTGCAGCCGGTGCGATTCGCGCCTTTCACGAAGCGGGATTATGGAATCGCTTTCAGGACGTGGCCTTCGATCTCAGCAATACCTTATCAACCCATTCGCTGTTCGGCACGCTGCTGGAAGGCATTCTGGGTTATCAGGAGACGCCAAGCATCAGTGAAGTGACGATTTACTTCGTCTACCTGATCCCGGCGCTGATTCTGTTCTTTATGCCTGCGCGGCCTGCTGCGTCAGCCACGGTGTAATCAGACATTTTTAGAGGCGCCCGTCGCGCCTGCAACTTAACAGGGAATATCGAGATGACAATGCGTTTCCGCCGCAAGGCGCTGCTACTTCCTCTGCTGGCAATCTCTGCATCGGCTACCGCAGCGGTTCCTCAGATTATCGTAAGCGTCAATGACAGGCAGTGTGAGCCGATGAGCCTGACGGTCAAGGCTGGCAAAACCCAGTTCCTGATTAAAAACAACAGCCAGAAAGCGCTGGAGTGGGAGATCCTCAAAGGCGTGCTGGTGGTGGAAGAGCGTGAAAACATCGCGCCGGGCTTCAGTCAGAAACTGACCGCTAATCTGGAAGCAGGCGAATATGAGATGACCTGTGGCCTGCTGAGCAATCCAAAAGGCAAGCTGATTGTAAAGGGTGAGGGCCCAGCGACAAACAGCACTTCTGCACGTATGCAGCTGGAAGGGCCGATCACCGAATATAAAGCTTATGTGACGGAGCAGGTGAATCAGTTGGTGAGCAGCACCCAGGCGTTCACGAACGCGGTTAAAGCGGGCGATGTGGAAAAAGCCAAAGCGCTGTTTGCCCCGACCCGTCAGTACTATGAGCGCATTGAGCCGATTGCTGAGCTGTTCTCCGATCTCGATGGCAGTATCGATGCCCGTGAAGATGACTACGAGAAGAAATCAGCCGATCCGAAGTTCACCGGTTTCCATCGTCTGGAAAAAGCCCTGTTTGCTGATAACAGCACCAAAGACATGGCGGACTACGCGGATAAGCTGAATAAAGATGTGAAAGATCTGCAGGTGCGCATCAGCGAACTGGCCTTCCCGCCAGCCAAAGTCGTCGGCGGCGCAGCCGGTCTGATTGAAGAAGTGGCCTCCAGCAAAATCTCCGGCGAAGAAGATCGCTACAGCCGCACCGACCTGTGGGACTTCCAGGCCAATATCGATGGTGCACAGAAAATCGTTGAGCTGCTGCGACCGCTGGTGAGCAAAGCGAATCCGCAGCTGCTGGCCAAAGTTGACGCCAACTTCAAAAAAGTGGATGCGATCCTGAGCAAGTACCGCACCCAAACCGGTTTCGAATCTTATGAGAAGCTGACCAGCGCCGACCGTAACGCGCTGAAAGGGCCGATTACTGCCCTGGCGGAAGATCTTTCATTGCTTCGTGGCACGCTGGGTCTGGATTAATCATGAGTCGTAAGGAAGATGACGCGCAGCCTGCGCGTCGTCGTTTACTGAAAGGACTGGGTCTGCTGGGCGGCGCGGCGGCCATCGGCGGCGGCTGTCCGTTCCATACCGCCGCCGCTGACAGCTTTTCGCCGGGTACGGTGACGCCGCAGGCGCGACAGCAGATGCAGCCGTTTTATGGTCAGCATCAGGCGGGGATTACGACGCCCCAGCAGGCATCAATGATGCTGGTGGCGTTTGATCTGCTCAGCAACGATAAAGCCGAACTGAAGCGTCTGTTTCAGCTGCTGACCCAGCGTATCGCCTTTCTCACCACCGGCGGTCCGGCACCTGCGGTCACCAATCCGCAACTGCCTCCGATGGATTCCGGCATTCTGGGGGCGACTATCGCGCCTGATAATCTGACGATTACCGTATCGGTCGGGTATTCGCTGTTTGATGAACGCTTTGGTCTGGCACCGCATAAGCCGATAAAATTGCAGCCGATGACGCGCTTTCCCAATGATTCGCTGGATGCCAGCCAGTGTCACGGCGATGTGCTGTTACAGCTCTGTGCCAATACGCAGGATACGGTGATTCATGCCCTGCGTGACATCATCAAGCATACGCCCGACCTGCTGGGTGTACGCTGGCGCCGCGAAGGTTTTATCTCCGACCACGCTGCACGCAGTCAGGGGCAGGAGACGCCGATCAATCTGCTGGGTTTCAAAGATGGCACGGCTAATCCGGATACCCGTAATTCTGCACTGATGAATCAACTGCTTTGGGTGACCGCGGACCAGGAAGAACCGGGCTGGGCACGCAACGGCAGCTATCAGGCCGTGCGGCTTATCCGCTTTCATGTCGAAATGTGGGACCGCACGCCGCTGGGTGAGCAGCAGACCATATTTGGCCGCGAGAAGCTGAGCGGTGCGCCGCTGGGGATGCAGCATGAGCATGACGTTCCGGATTACGCCCGTGACCCGGACGGTGACGTGATTGCACTGGATGCGCATATCCGCCTTGCTAACCCTCGCACCCCTGAGACAGACAGCAGCCTGATGTTGCGACGCGGCTACAGTTACTCGGCGGGTATCTCCGCCTCCGGCCAGCTGGAGATGGGACTGCTGTTCGTCTGCTACCAGCACGATCTGGAGCGTGGGTTTCTCACCGTGCAGCAGCGTCTGAACGGTGAAGCGCTGGAAGAATATATCCGGCCTTTCGGCGGCGGTTACTTTTTTGCTTTGCCCGGTGTCCCCGACCCCAGCCATTATTTAGCGCAGCCGTTACTGGAGTCCTGATTAAATTTTAACCATATCGGGTGGTTTATCCCCGACCACCTGCCTTTTCGGTTTCAGCACTTTACTTACTGCGTTTTCGCTGAGATTAAGCCGTTGTCTGGTATATATAAAATAATATAAGTGCATGTAATGTATAAATTTTACATTTTGCCTTAAAAGAAATAGTTACGTGTGATTAGCAATTCCTTTGCCAGCAGGTAAAATTACTATTGCAAAGGTCCAACGAAATGATGCACTTTATTCAACAGGCGTAATCGGATGTGTCGATGTATCACACTGGAGTTCGCGCATGGGTCGAGTTTTTTATGGAACGTTACTGTCACTGAATAAATTGCGCCTGACTGCGAGGGCAATTCTGCCTCGTTATTTCTCCCTTCCTTCAACCATTTCTTTTGTCTTAGCACAGCCTGTTTTATCCGGTGTTCAGCCTCGCTATTGCGCTGCTGCATACCCACTATCCTGTCCTGTCATGGCTCTAAAGGAAGCCAACTGAAACCTCTAAAGCGTTCACGTAATCGCAACGGGCCACAGGCCTCGCGCGGGAAATGAAACCAACTGAAAGGTGCCACTATGGGAAGACAGAAAGCAGTGATCAAAGCGCGTCGTGAAGCGAGAAGAGTGCTTCGTAATGACTCACGGAGTCATCGTCAGCGTGAAGAAGAGTCGGTCACTTCGCTGGTGCATATGAGCGGACTGGATGCAATTGGCATGGCGCGCGATACGCGTGACCGGCTACCGATTGAAGCCCGTAATGAAGCTCAGGCGCACTATCTTAATGCCATAGGAACGAAACAGCTGATCTTTGCAACCGGTGAGGCCGGATGTGGTAAAACCTGGATCAGTGCCGCGAAAGCAGCTGAGGCCCTGATTAATAAGGATATCGACAGGATTATTGTTACGCGCCCGGTACTTCAGGCAGATGAGGATTTGGGATTCCTGCCCGGTGATATTTCTGAGAAATTCGCCCCTTATTTCCGACCGGTTTATGACATTCTGGTTAAACGTCTTGGCGCATCATTTATGCAATATTGTCTGCGTCCGGAAATTGCCAAGGTAGAGATTGCGCCCTTCGCCTATATGCGAGGCCGCACCTTTGAAAATGCTGTGGTGATTCTGGACGAGGCGCAGAACGTGACCGCCGCGCAGATGAAAATGTTCCTGACCCGACTGGGCGAAAACGTCACGGTCATTGTTAACGGCGATATTACCCAGTGCGACTTGCCCGCTGGGGTGCCTTCCGGTCTCGCGGACGCGCTGGCGCGTTTTGACGAGGACGAGATGGTGGGCATTGTGCGCTTTGGCAAAGAGGATTGTGTGCGTTCTGCGCTGTGTCAGCGCACCCTGCACGCATACAGCTAGCGTTCGATTGAGTAGAAGTGTAGCGCCCAAACCCGGCTCCGGCCGGGTTTTCTTATTGTGGGGCAGCGTCGCAGGCTCCGCTGTCCAGCATGCTGCGCATATTGTCGAACCCCGGCGGGGGTTCTCACCCCCCTCTCGCAGTGCAATATGCAAAAAAAAGCCTGAACATAAGTTCAGGCTCTTCTTTGAATGTGGCGGTGAGAGGGGGATTCGAACCCCCGATACGTTGCCGTATACACACTTTCCAGGCGTGCTCCTTCAGCCACTCGGACACCTCACCACATTTACTTCGCTGACCGCGCTGGGTCAACGGGGCGGTACTATAGGGAGTCGGCTGAAAAGGGTCAAGCACTATTTTTTTCTTTCGATCTATTCGCTTAAGCTCTGAACGAATCGAATTACTGTAGCTTAAAACCGGGCATTTATGCGCAATACTCCAAAGCACTAAAGTAGCAGGCCGGGTCATTTTCAGGGCTGCGTGACCACTTAAATAAGCCGGAGCGGCGTCCTGGCATTTATCCCGGCCGGACGCTGCTCCGTCAGACGCTAAATCAGCTCTTCACCCGATTAGCGAAGCTCTTGCGCAGTTTCTGCAGTTTCGGTGGGATTACCGCCATGCAGTAACCGTTGCGCTGACCGGCGCCTTCCCAGTAATCCTGATGATAGGCTTCAGCGGGATACCACTCTTTCAGCGGCTCAATCGTGGTCACGACCGGTACATCATGATCGGCCTGGGCGCGTTCAATGGCGGCGCGCGCTTCTGCTTCCTGATCTGCATTCGCCGGGAAAATGGCGGAGCGATACTGAGTGCCGATATCATTGCCCTGACGGTTCAGCTGGGTCGGATCATGCGTGACAAAGCTGATATCCAGCAGATCGCCGTAAGTTACCTGCTCCGGGTCAAAGCCAATGCGGATCGCTTCTGCATGACCGGTTGCGCCGCTGCAGACCTGCTCATAGGTCGGATTAGGTCGCGCACCACCGGTATAGCCGCTTTCAACCGACTCAACGCCGATCACATCCTTAAATACCGCTTCGGTACACCAGAAACAGCCGCCAGCGATAACTGCGTATTCGATTGCCATAATAATTTACTCCTGTCAGGTCGAAAGAGGTGAATGGGGGCGCAGCAGAGCGCTTTCAACTAGATGAGCATCTCCGGTTTAAAATCTCCGCTCTTGTCCAGCATTTTGTCGCTCATTACGCTAAACCGGCCTTCACCGGTGTAGTGCAGGGTCGGGGGATATTCCGGCTGCTCAGCGACATGCGCTTTGACGATCTCAAAAATAAACAGGTTGTAGCGCGCGACCATGGCATCGTCATAAAGCTGACATTCGAAGCTGGCAAAGCATTCGGCAATCATCGGTGCCCCCACCACCTGAGCCGGCTCTGGCGTCAGGCCAAACGCTTCAAACTTATCAATGTTGTCACCGTGGCTGTTGCCGACAGCCACCACTTCATTAATCAGCGAGGCAGAAGGAATATTCAGTACGCACTGACCGCTGTTGCGGATCAGCTCGTGGCTGTGATTCATGCCGGCAATCATGCAGCCGACCAGTGACGGCGAGAACTCCAGCACCGTGTGCCAGCCGAGCGTCATAATGTCATGCTGATCCTGATACTGTGAACTGAGCAGCAGTACCGGTCCCGGCTCAAGGTATTTGCGGGCTTTGCTGACCGGAAAAGCATATTTGTGCATGCGTTGGCTCATGGCGTAGCTCCTTTAACGGAAGGGTGCCATTAAGTGTAGAGCACACTGCGGGTGCGGCGGGAAGGTCAGCGGCCATAAAGGTAAGATCATTGGGGAAACAGGGCAGAGCAGACATTTTACCGACAGCCTCACGAGCTTAAGGTTTCCTTAATATGCAGTCGCGATACTGCCTGCTTTAACGGAGGATAATGCTATGAAAACTGCGCCTGCTACCCTGTCTGTTACGGCTTCACGTCCGATGAGCGAATATGCAGCACTGCTGATCGCCGCAGCAACGGTTGTTCTGTTCCTGTCTGCCTGGTTTACCGCTTAAAACTTAATGACGGCCCGGCAACCACTTCGGTCGCGACAGTTCTCTAAGAAAAACTGAAAACGGTGTAACTGGACGATGCGGCTGACAATGCTCAGCCCGAGTCCGATACCGCCATAGCGACTGTCCATCCGGATAAACGCTTTACTCAGCTCGCCACTTTTACTCTCATCAATGCCCGGTCCCTCATCTTCCACAACCATCATCGGCTGTGGCACAGACAACAGTTGCACGCTGATGGTGCTGTTATCCGGGCTATAGCGATGGGCGTTCTCCACCAGATTCCGCAGCAGCATCTTCAGCAGAGTCGCATCACCACGTACAAACTGCTCCTGCGGCAGATCCAGCATTAGCGTCTGCTGATGCGCGTCCAGCATAATACTCAGCTCGACTTCCATCGGCAGGATCACATCTTCAATCAGCCCGACGTTCTGATAGGTGCCCGAAGTGAATGACTGCCCGGCGCGCGCCAGATTCAGCAGCTGCGACACGCTGTGGGTCATCTGATCCAGACGCTGCACCAGCGGCTGAACTTTGACATCGCTGTTACGTTCGATTAACTCCAGATGCAGCCGTAATCCCGCCAGCGGCGTGCGCAACTCATGCGCCACGTCGGCGGTAAATAGCCGTTCGCGCTCCAGACTACTGTTGAGGCGGGCGACCAGCTGGTTTATCGCCTGAGTCACCGCATCGATCTCTTGAACCTGACTGTGACAGGCGACGGGATCGAGATTCTCTTCGCTGCGACTTTCCAGTTCCCGCTGCAGCTGATAAAGCGGCCGGGTGATCCATTTCACCGCCTGATAGCAAAGCAGCAGCGTCAGCGTAATCATCACCAGGCTCGGCACCGCCAGGCTGGCCACCGCTTCATGTACTTCACGCTTCACGTGACTGTCCATGTTGCGCTTCTGAAGTTGGGCTTCCACCAGAAACTGAATCTGCTCTTTACTCTCATGCCACAGCCAGACCACGCTGATCACCTGGAAGACCAGCAGGATCAGACCAATGGTCAGGATCAGGCGAAAGCGCATACTGCGGTGATCGAAACGTTTTATCATGTTGCCTCGCGAATGCCATCCTGCGTCACCAGCGCATAACCAAACCCGCGCACGGTACGAATGGCGCTTTTGCCAATTTTGTCGCGCAGATTATGGATATGCACTTCAAGCGTATTAGTAGAAGGTTCGGTCTCCCAGTTATAGATGTCCTGGTAGAGAATTTCACGGTGAACCGGATTGCCGGCCTTCAGCATCAGTCGTGACAGAATCGCAAACTCTTTGGGCGTCAGATCCAGCAGCACATCGCTGAGGGTGATCTGACGATGGGTCATATCCAGCGCCAGCTCGCCGACTCTCACCTGACTGTCGCCCTGATTGACGTGACGGCGGATCAGCGCACGGATTCGCGCCAGCAGCTCATCCAGCGAAAACGGTTTAATCAGATAGTCGTCAGCACCCGCATCGAGCCCGGCAATGCGCTCGCTGATGGTGTCGCGCGCGGTCAGAATCAGCACCGGCGTCATCTTCTTCTGCCGCCGCAGACGTATCAGGAAGTGCAGTCCATCTTCATCCGGCAAACCCAGATCAAGCACCACCAGACTATAGAGACCGCTGGCGAAATGCGCTTCAGCATCCCGAACCCGCGTCACGCCGTCGCAGACATAGCCTTCGCCTTCCAGTGCCAGCATCAGGCCTTGCAGCAGCAGCGCATCATCTTCAACAATCAGTATCTTCATTAAGGTTGGCTCCGGCACGACGTCAAAATATCATCCGCAGGCACATATTCGTGGGTCGCGGTGCCGGTTAATCCCAGCAGGGTTGAAAACAGATTATCCTGTGAAAAATCGTCTGTCGCCGCCAGTTTATTCAGACAGCCGCGATTAACGGCATAACGTTTCTGATAATCATCGGACAGCCAGACCAGCATCGGCACATGTTTCTGCGTATCCGGGGCAATAGCATAGGGCAGACCATGCAGGTAAGCCCCATTTTCACCCAGCGATTCACCGTGATCAGAAAGATAGACCAGGCTGGTGGTGAAGCGATCCTGATGCGCACGCAGGACATTGATTGCTTTATCGACAATATGATCCACATTGACCAGCGTGTTGTCATAGGTGTTAATCAGCTGTTGTTGCGAACAGTCCTGAATCTGATTAGTGTCACAGGTCGGTTCAAACTGACGGAACTGTGGCGGATACCGATGGCTGTAGGTCGGGCCATGACTGCCAATGGTGTGCAGGACAATGACTCCGTTGCCTTTAAGCTGGCTGATATAGTCATCCAGACCATTGAACAGCACGTCGTCATAACACTCACCATTAATACACATGCCGGGCAGGTTCAGGCTGGTCATGTCCTGATGCGGCACCCGGTCACAGGCACCTTTGCAGCCACCATCATTTTCATTCCATAACACACTGATGCCAGCGCGCTGAATAATATCCAGCACTCCCTCCTGATGGGCGGCCAGCACATCATCATAGCGCGCGCGCGGCATGTTGGAGAACATACAGGGGACCGAAACCGCCGTCGCCGTACCGCACGAGGTTGTGTGCGGGAAATAGATCACATCGTCTTTCGCCAGCAAAGGATTGGTCAGACGGCCGTAACCGCCCAGCGAGAAGTTTTGCGCGCGAGACGTCTCTCCCAGCACCAGAATCGTCAGATTCGGCTTACCGCTACTGCGGCTGGGCTGCAGATGGGCATCTTCACCGATGCGCACCAGCGGCACATTCTGCAGCTGCTCATGCTTATACCAGGAGAGCGTTGCCGCAATGCTGTTCGACGGGCTGAGTGCTTTAACCAGCTCGCGGTTGTTGCGGAACAGCGAAGCGTAATCTTTATAGAAGAGCAGCGCGACCAGCACAATCAGCGCGGCGGAAAGCAGCACACTGAGCAGTCGCGCCAGCACGCCACGCCACTGCTGCCGTTTTATGCGCGGCCAGAACACCAGTAACGCCATCAGCACGCCCGAGGTGAGCAGGGTGAAGAGCAGCTGCGGCGTAATCAGCGCAAAGGATTCAGAAGCGGTGGTATCCATCATGTTGGTGATCATCGAGCGATCGACCACGATGTTATAAGTCTGAATAAAAAACTGTGCCGACGCAGAGAGCAGAATAAACAGTGCGGCCAGCAGCCGATCCAGCCAGACAAACGAGGCCAGCGTAATCACGATGTTAATGACGCTAAAGGCGACGAAAGGCATTGATAAAAACATCAGCGTGGTATGCAGGTTGTTCAGCGGCATTGCCGCCAGCACCTGACGGTAGTAGGCAATATTAAGGAAAACCGCGATATAAACCGCAGCAAGGATTAGCAAGCTAAGGCGGCTAATCAGCGGCCTCTTCAGGGTAAACTTCATGTGAGCAGGGCCAGATTAATAAAAGTGTCACGAGATTGCGCTTTCTATATTAGGAATACCTTAAGAGGCTTAAGCTTTAGAGATTTTCATTTGCATTGAGTGCGTAACGGGTATCACTCCAGCGTGATGCGGATCGATACCGCTACGATTATTAAAAAAGAACAGGTGTTAGTGGCGCTTTTATACTGACTTAACCGCAGCGGCTGGCATGAAAAGTGCATATTTCTGGCATAACCCCTGTTAATGACTACACTTAATGTGAAGATGTTCTCAGTTAGCCTGTATTGTCAGCAATGCGCTTGCAAGTTTGAGGAGAGTGACCCATCCAATCACCGCGTTTTACCCCTCAATCACCGCTTTATCAGAATTTCCCGCTTGCTGACCTGACTGCGTCAGGACATTCTTGTTTTGACTCAATATTTTATTAAATCTGATTTTCAGGAGAAGTAACGTGACCCAAGCGGCAGACACCCATGCCAGGTACCCGGCATTAAGCAGCGGGCAGTACGCCTTCTTTTTTGATGTCGACGGTACGCTGGCAGCGATACAGTCCCGTCCCGAAGCGGTATTTATTCCTGAGCAGGTCATTGCACAACTTCAGCAGCTCTCTGCGCTTTCTCAGGGCGCACTGGCACTGGTCTCCGGCAGACCCATCGAACAACTGGATGCGCTGGCTGCGCCGTGGCACGGCCCCGCGGCGGGCGTGCATGGCGCTGAGCGTCGGGATGCAGAGGGTCATGTGCAGCGCATCAGCCTGCCTGTTGAGGTTGAACAAAATCTCAGGAAGGAATTGCAGGATGCGATGGCATGCTGGCCTGGTACTCAGCTTGAGGTGAAAGGCATGGCCTTTGCACTTCACTACCGTCAGGCCATGCAGCATGAGCAGGATGTGTTGCGACTTGCCGAACAGTCAGTGAAGCGTTTCCCGGGACTGGCGCTCCAGCCAGGGAAATGCGTGGTTGAGATTAAACCGGCAGGCATCGATAAAGGCGCCGCAATCAGCGACTTTATGCAGCAGCCCCCTTTTGCCGGACGCACGCCAGTCTTTATAGGCGACGATTTGACGGATGAAAAGGGCTTCCTGGCCGTCAACGAACGGCAGGGCGTCTCAGTTAAAGTCGGCGAAGGTTTAAGCCAGGCCGGTTATCGGCTTATTGATGTCGATGCCGTTTATGGCTGGCTGGAAAGAACATTATTACTATTAGAGCAGGACAACGTCGGTAAGGAGTTTAGGTTATGAGTCGTTTAGTGGTTGTATCTAACCGTGTCGCCATGCCAGATGGGTCTAAAACCAGCGCAGGCGGCCTGGCCGTCGGCATTCTCGATGCACTGAAAAGCACCGGTGGATTATGGTTTGGCTGGAACGGTGAAATCAGCGAGTTCACCGGCGAAGAAGTAGAAGACGTCAGTGTGCAGGAACATGAAGGTATTGAGTATGCTTCCTTCCCGCTGAGCCAGAACGATTACGATCTCTATTATTGCCAGTTCTCTAACACGGTTATCTGGCCCGCTTTTCATTATCGCCTCGATCTGGTGCAGTTCCAGCGTGAAGCGTGGGAAGGGTATTGTGAGGTTAATGACGCAGTAGCGCAGCGCTTAAAACCGCTGCTCAAACCGGATGATATTGTCTGGATCCACGATTATCATTTCTTACCCTTTGCTGCCGCGCTGCGCCGGGCCGGTATTAATAACCGCATCGGCTTTTTCCTGCATATTCCGTTCCCTACGCCAGAAATATTCAATGCACTGCCTCCGCACAAAGAGCTACTGGAAATGTTGTGTGAATATGACCTGCTTGGCTTCCAGACTGAATCGGATCGGGTGGCGTTCCTGGACAGCGTCAGTCAGCTTACGCAACTGCAGAATAAAGGCGACAAAAAGCATCGCGCCTTTGGCAACACCTTTATGACTGAGGTTTATCCGATCGGGATTGAGCCAGACAGTATTAAAGAGATGGCCGAAGGGCCACTGCCGCCGAAAATGGCTGCTATGAAGAAAGAGCTGGGCGATGCCCGCAACATTATTGCCTGCGAACGTCTCGACTATTCAAAAGGGCTGCCGGAGCGCTTTCTTGCCTATGAAGCGCTGCTGGAAAACTTCCCGCAGCATCGCGGAAAAATCCGTTACTCGCAGATTGCACCGACCTCACGTGGTGATGTGCAGGCCTATCAGGATATCCGGCATCAGCTGGAGACTGAAGCAGGACGGATTAATGGTAAGTACGGTACGCTGGGCTGGACCCCGCTTTACTACCTTAACCAGCATTTCGACCGTCGCCTGCTGATGAAAATCTTCCGCCTGACCGATGTGGGTCTGGTGACGCCGCTGCGTGATGGCATGAACCTGGTAGCGAAAGAGTATGTCGCCGCGCAGGACCCGGACGATCCTGGTGTGCTGGTGCTGTCGCGCTTTGCTGGTGCCGCCAACGAACTGACCTCAGCGCTGATAGTGAATCCGTATGACCGCGATGAAGTCGCTGCCGCACTGGATAAGGCGATTACCATGCCACGTACCGAAAGGATTTCACGCTACAACGACATGATGGCGGTATTGCGCAAAAACGACATTACTGCGTGGCGTGAAAGCTTCCTGAAGGACCTGGAGCGCATTGACCCACGCAGTGTTGACCACAGCACCGTGAACAAGGTGGCGACCTTCCCGAAACTCGCCTGACCTGATCCTTTATCGTAATAATGGAAGCAGCGATACCACCGTGGTATCGCTGCTTTTTTTCGGCCCAGCTCACAGAAAACTCGCCCGCTATCTGTTAACGACGCTGTGCTGCGATTTTGTGCCGGTGTCCTCAGTCGCGGCGCAGAGTGGCCCGATATATGCAGAGAATCCCGAAAACCCTGTCATACCGCAGCCCGCCGCTTTCTTTAACTACTTTGCTAAAGTTTTTCTTCAGACTGCCGATAGAGATAGTGCCAACGCATAATCCGCCGTTAATTCATTCGTCTTTCTTATGTAACCCCTTGTTACATCGGGTGTCATAGCCTGAACATTCCGCTGTCACTGTTAACGCCAGGTTGTCAGAATCCCCCTTTACTGCCGTAGAAACCTTAACGACTTCATTACTCACAGCCTGCGATACTCCCTTTAAGTAACTAATTTAACAGCAAATAACACCCTGCCTTACCAGCATAATATGCTGATAACCCTTATTTAGGTGGTTCTAAATAGGGTGTTAAAACGATTAACACCCAATAATCATTCCTGACTGCTTAAAGCGTCGATTAGCGATGCTTTTACCCCCTATTAAACCTTTCTCAGGACGAATTGGACTTAAAAACGCGCTTTTTTGTTCAAAAATTGATCAGTCGGCAAGCAATCATAAAGGGTTGCTGAAGAAATTTGCGTTAAAAGTGTGATCTGCGTCACACTTTATCTAAAATTTCCTCTGGCTGTCGTTGTATGTCGAAATCAGACGATATAGATTTGCCTTGTTTTCGGAATAGTCCTAAAAAATGTAAGAAGACGTCACGGAAGATGTTCGGAACTCGAAAATAGAATGGCATGGATTTTCGACCTTCAGTGGGTCTGAAACCCACGAAAATAGAAGGCGAAAAACAGTGACATTGAAATTATGTGAAGTTTTTTTGCCATCTTTGATTTAACAAACAGCAGATCGAACCGCAGATTTAATCTGCGATACAGTTACGTCGCATCTCTCAGGATGGAAAAATAATGGGCACATCTGAAGTACTGAAACATATTTATGATCTTAATTTGTCTTATTTACTGCTCGCGCAGCGTTTAATTAACCAGGATAAAGCTTCTGCAATGTTTCGCCTCGGCATTGACGAGAAAATGGCGAACGCATTATCTGAATTAACATTGCCTGAGATGGTAAAAATGGCGGAAACCAATCAGCTGGTTTGCCAGTTCCGTTTTACCGATAGCAGCACAATTAATCGCCTGACGCAGGAATCACGCGTGGATGATTTACAACAAATCCACACCGGCATTTTATTATCGAGCCGTTTACTGCGTAATGCGTCTAAAGATGAAGCGCCTGCTAAAAAGAGAGCAATGTCATGAGTGAGAAAAGTATTGTTCAGGAAGCACGTGATATTCAGCTCGCGATGGAGCTGATCACATTAGGTGCGCGCTTGCAGATGTTAGAGAGTGAAACCCAGCTGAGCCGTGGTCGTCTGATCAAGCTCTATAAAGAATTACGTGGCAGTCCGCCACCAAAAGGCATGCTGCCGTTCTCCACAGACTGGTTTATGACGTGGGAGCAGAACATTCATGCCTCTATGTTCTGCAACGCATGGAAATTTTTACTGAAAACCGGTTTGTGCAGCGGTGTCGATGCCGTAATTAAAGCCTACCGTTTATATCTCGAACAGTGTCCGCAATCGGACGAGGGCCCGCTGTTGGCGCTGACCCGTGCCTGGACCCTGGTCCGATTCGTTGAAAGTGGCATGCTGGAACTGGCGGATTGCAAATGCTGCAATGGCAGCTTTATTAATCATGCGCATCAGCCGGTTGGCAGCTTTACCTGCAGCCTGTGCCAGCCACCATCACGTGCCGTAAAAAGACGTAAACTTTCTGCAGAACCTGCCGATATGTTTCCACAACTGCTGGATGAACAGGTTAAACACGCCGTTTAAGTTTGTTCACACTGTGGAAGCCATCCAGCAGCGGTTAATACCGCTGCTTTTTTTTGCTTGCGGTTCAGGAATAACCCCTGCGGCTCTCTGGCTTAACTTCCACCAACACGTTACGGACGTAAGGATTTTTTTGTGCTGATAATTATAGGTTACCTGATTGTTTTAGGCTCCGTGTTGGGCGGATATGCGCTGGTAGGTGGCCATCTGGGCGCACTTTATCAGCCAGCGGAATTATTAATGATCGGCGGTGCCGGTGCCGGTGCTTTTTTAGTTGGTAACAATGGCAAGTCGATTAAAAAAACGCTGAAAGCGCTGCCTAAGCTATTTCGTGGCTCCAAATATAACAAAGCGGTTTACATGGATTTGATGGCGCTGCTTTATCGCCTGATGGCGAAGTCGCGTCAGCAGGGGATGTTATCGCTGGAACGCGATATTGAAGATCCCAGCCAGAGTGAAATTTTTGCTAATTATCCCCGCATCCTTGCCGATAAACAGTTAGTAGATTTTATTACTGACTATTTGCGCCTGATGGTCAGCGGCAACATGAACGCCTTTGAAATAGAAGCGTTGATGGATGAAGAGATTGAGACCTACGAACATGAGTGTGACGTACCAGCGCAAAGTATTGCTGCGGTGGGTGATGGTCTTCCGGCCTTTGGTATCGTGGCCGCGGTAATGGGTGTGGTCCATGCGCTGGCTTCGGCCGATCGTCCGGCCGCTGAACTGGGTGCGCTGGTCGCGCATGCAATGGTGGGAACTTTCCTGGGCATCCTGCTGGCGTATGGATTTGTTTCTCCACTGTCGTCAGTACTGCGTCAGAAATGTGCGGAAACCACCAAGATGATGCAGTGCATTAAAGTGACATTGCTCTCGAGCCTCAATGGTTACGCGCCGCAGATTGCGGTGGAGTTTGGTCGTAAGACGCTCTATTCCGCTGAGCGTCCGTCGTTCAGCGAACTGGAAGAGCATGTGCGTAACGCCAAGAATCCGGCTAAACAGACTTCTGACGAGGCTTCATGAAACACGGCAATCGCCCCATTGTGCTGATCAAAAAGCGCAAACATAAAGGCCATGAAGGCAGCCACGGATCGTGGAAGATTGCCTACGCCGACTTTATGACGGCGATGATGGCCTTTTTTATGGTGATGTGGCTGCTGTCGATCGCCAACCCGCAGGAGCTGGTGCAGATTGCAGACTACTTCAAAACGCCGCTGAAAGTTGCGATTACCGGCGGCGCGCGCAGCAGTGACAGTGACAGCCCGATCCCGGGTGGCGGCGACGATCCGACCAAAAAGATAGGTGAAGTGAACAAAGTCGTCGATATGGACGCCCAGAAACGCAAGCTGGATGAGATTCGCCTTAACCGGCTGCGTGAAAAGCTCGACCAGATGATTGAAGCGGATCCGCGTCTGAAAGCGCTGCGGCCGCATCTGATCATCAACATGGTGGAAGAGGGGCTGCGTATTCAGATTATCGACAGCCAGAATCGCCCGATGTTTAAGACCGGTCGGGCCGAGGTGGAGCCGTATATGCGCGATATTCTGCGTGCCATTGCGCCGATCCTTAACGACATTCCGAACCGCATCAGCCTGGCCGGACATACCGATGATTTTCAATATGCCAGCGGTGACAAGGGCTATAGCAACTGGGAACTCTCTACCGACCGCGCTAACGCGTCACGCCGGGAACTGGTGATGGGCGGCCTGGATAGCGGCAAAGTTTTACGAGTGTTAGGTATGGCCGACACCATGCGCCTGAAGAATCGTGGCGGTAACGACGCAGTTAACCGCCGCATCAGCCTGCTGGTGTTGAACCACGACACCGAAGCAGCAATAGAAAAAGAGAACGCAGAAAGTGATGCCGTCCAGATCAGCGATCCGGCGGCCATTGAACAGATTCGCGCACCGCTAGCAACACCAGGCAGCGCGGTGAATACAGCAGCCCCCTCACAGCCGAGGTGATTCCCGTGAGTATGGACATCAGCGATTTTTACCAGACGTTTTTTGATGAAGCCGATGAGCTGTTAGCGGATATGGAACAACACCTGTTGGGCCTTGACCCGCAGGAGCCAGATTCGGAACAGCTTAACGCCATCTTCCGTGCCGCTCACTCCATTAAGGGTGGGGCCGGAACCTTTGGTTTTACGGTATTACAGGAAACGACTCATATCCTGGAAAACATTCTGGATGGTGCTCGTCGCGGCGAGATGCAGCTCAGCACCGACATCATCAACCTGTTTTTGGAAACCAAAGATATTATGCAGGAACAGCTCGATGCTTATAAAACCGCGCAGGAGCCTAACGCGGAGAGCTTCAAATATATCTGTGAAGCGCTGCGCCAGCTGGCGCTCGAGGCCAAAGGTCTGCCGGTTGATGTTCCGGCTACGGTAACCACTCCCAGCGCGGAACCGGCCAGCACCAGCGGTCTGCGTGTACAGCTGATCGACCTCAAAGAGAAAGAAGTCGACCTGATGCTGGAAGAGATGAGCAATCTGGGTACCCTGACCAATGTGCAGAAGGGCAGCACCACGCTGGACGTCTGCATTGATGGCGTCGGTAAAGATGACATCGTGGCGGTGCTCTGCTTCGTAATTGACGAAGCGCAGATCCGCTTCCCGGCCGCTGACGAAGCCGTTGCCGCACCGGTTGCTGCTGTTGCCGCCGCCCCCGCACCGGTGGCAGAAGAGGTTCACACCGCCAGCGTTACCGAACTGCCCATGGCAGCGGTGAAGCGTGAAAGTAAGCGCGTCGCGGCACCGGCCAAGTCGAGCGAATCGACCAGCATCCGTGTTGCGGTAGAGAAGGTCGATCAACTGATCAACCTTGTCGGTGAACTGGTGATTACCCAGTCGATGCTCGCCCAGCGTTCCGGTGAACTCGACCCGGTGGCGCACGGCGACCTGCTGAACAGCATGGGTCAGCTGGAGCGTAACGCCCGCGACCTGCAGGAATCGGTGATGTCGATTCGTATGATGCCAATGGAATATGTCTTCAGCCGTTTCCCGCGTCTGGTGCGTGACCTGGCAAGCAAACTCGGCAAAGAGGTCGAACTGACCCTGCTGGGCAGTTCAACCGAACTCGATAAGAGCCTGATCGAACGCATTATCGACCCGTTAACGCACCTGGTGCGTAACAGTCTTGACCACGGTATCGAAACGCCAGAGAAACGTCTGGTGGCCGGTAAAGTGGCAACCGGTAACCTGACGCTTTCTGCGGAACACCAGGGCGGCAACATCTGTATCGAAGTGTCAGATGATGGTGCCGGTCTGAACCGTGAGCGTATTCTGGCTAAAGCTCTGTCATCGGGCCTGCCGGTTCACGAGAACATGAGCGATGAAGAGGTCGGTATGCTGATCTTCGCACCGGGCTTCTCTACCGCGGAGCAGGTGACGGATGTTTCAGGACGCGGCGTCGGAATGGACGTGGTGAAACGAAATATTCAGGAGATGGGTGGTCACGTTGAAATCGCCTCGAAGCAGGGCAAAGGCACCACCATCCGTATCCTGCTGCCGCTGACGCTGGCCATTCTTGATGGCATGTCCGTTCGCGTGGCTGATGAGGTCTTTATTCTGCCGCTGAATGCGGTAATGGAATCACTGCAACCGCGTGCCGAAGAGCTGAAACCGCTGGCGGGTGGCGAGTGCGTGCTGGAAGTGCGTGGTGAATATCTGCCACTGGTCGAGTTGTGGAACGTCTTTGATGTGCAGGGTGCCAAAACCGAGCCCACGCAGGGCATCGTGGTTATCCTGCAGAGCGCGGGCAAACGTTACGCGCTGCTGGTTGATCAGCTGATTGGTCAGCATCAGGTGGTGGTGAAGAACCTGGAGAGTAACTATCGCAAAGTGCCGGGCATCTCTGCCGCTACCATTCTTGGCGATGGTAGCGTAGCGCTGATTGTTGATGTATCAGCTCTGCAGTCACTTAACCGTGAAAAACGTGTGGCCGGCGCTGCCGCCTGACAGATAACGAAAGGGTAAATAACATGAATGGAATGGCAACCGTGACAAAAATCGCTGGCGAAACTGAAGGTCAGGAGTTTCTGGTCTTCACGCTGGGCGACGAAGAGTATGGCATCGATATCCTCAAAGTTCAGGAAATTCGCGGTTACGATCAGGTAACGCGTATTGCGAATACTCCTGAATTCATCCGCGGCGTCACGAACCTGCGCGGCGTAATCGTGCCGATTATCGATCTGCGCGTAAAGTTTGCGCAGCCTGACGTTGAGTACAATGACAACACCGTGGTCATCGTGCTGAATCTGGAAAATCGCGTGGTCGGTATTGTTGTCGATGGCGTTTCTGACGTGCTGTCACTGACCCAGGATCAGATTCGCCCTTCACCAGAGTTCGCAGTAACCATGTCTACCGAGTACCTGACCGGTCTGGGTGCGCTGGGCGATCGCATGCTGATTCTGGTCGACATTGAAAAGCTGCTGAGTAGCGACGAGATGGCACTGGTGGATAACCTGCGTACCGCGTAATGGCTTTATCACGGGCTGGCTCTGGCTGGCTCGTGATTGTTACACTATGTAATAGTTTCCTTCTGATTCATATAGTTAAAAGCGTATCTCCCCCTAATTTCCTTCTGTCACCTGCCGATAATCTCACTGTCACTTTTTAAATCACTTACATTATCCAGGGTTAATCATGTTAACGAAAATCCGTGTGGTCACCAGCCTGTTGCTGGTGTTGCTGGTGTTCGGGCTGTTACAGGCCTTATCCGGTTCAATTTTCTACTTCGCATTAAGCCACGACAAGCAGAGCTTCGCCGTGTCGCAGCTGGCGATGCAAAACACGGAGGCGCTCAATGACGCCTATATGAGTCTTAACCAGAGCCGTGTGCTGCTGACCCGCATTCAGCTGCGTGTGGCGACCAGCAAACTGGAGAATAAAACGGCGGACATCGCCGGTCTGTTTGAAGAGAGCAAAGGTTTCCAGCAGGCAGCGGAAGGCTATTTTAAGGCGTTCAGGGCGCTCCCGGACACCCCAGGACAGAATGCGGAACTGAACGATCAGCTTGATCAGCGCTTCAGCACCTATGCCGATGCACTTAATCAGTTGCATAAGGCCCTGGCGGCAAATGATGCAATTGCCGCCGCTAAAGCTCCCGTTGCACCGAGTCAGAGTGCGTTTCTCACACTGTACCGTGAGTGGCGTGCTGACCAGAATCGCCTGACCACACTGGGCGTGACAGAGAACAGTAGTGCCTATACCCGAATGATATGGATCCTCTCCGCTATCATGGCTGCCGTGGTCGCGGTGATTGTGCTTTGCTGGTCTGGACTGCGCAAAACCGTGATAATGCCGCTGAATGGCAGCATTAATCACATTCAGCATATCGCCCAGGGTGATTTAACCCAGCCGATCGCGGTGGAAGGGCGTAACGAGATGACGCAGCTCGCCGCCAGCCTGCATGAAATGCAGCAGTCGCTGGTCCGCACCGTGACCCGTGTCCGTGAAGGATCGGATGCGATCTTCACCGGTGCCAGTGAAATCTCTGCCGGAAACAATGACCTTTCCGCCCGCACAGAACAGCAGGCGGCGTCACTGGAGCAGACGGCGGCCAGTATGGAGCAGCTCACCGCCACCGTGAAACAGAACGCCGAGAACGCCCGCCAGGCGTCACAGCTGGCACTCAGCGCGTCTGAAACCGCAGAGAAAGGCGGTAATGTGGTGGCTGGCGTGGTGAAAACCATGAGCGAAATCGCCGGCAGTTCGAAGAAGATTGCCGATATCACCAGCGTGATTGATGGCATCGCGTTCCAGACCAATATTCTGGCGCTTAACGCCGCCGTTGAAGCGGCGCGTGCCGGTGAACAGGGTCGCGGTTTTGCGGTAGTGGCGGGCGAGGTGCGTAATCTGGCACAGCGCAGCGCTCAGGCCGCCAAAGAGATTAAAGGGCTGATTGACGACTCGGTGAACCGGGTCAGCGTAGGTTCGCAGCTGGTCAGCACCGCCGGGGAAACCATGAGCGATATCGTCAGTGCGGTCACACGCGTGACTGACATCATGGGCGAAATCGCCTCAGCGTCGGATGAGCAGAGTCGCGGTATCGACCAGGTCGGGCAGGCCGTCACCGAGATGGATCGCGTCACTCAGCAGAACGCCTCGCTGGTGGAAGAGTCCGCGGCAGCCGCCGCCTCGCTGGAAGATCAGGCCAGCCGGTTAAGCCAGTCAGTCTCGGTCTTTCAAATCAAACGTGAAGCCGGGCAGACGCTGACAAAGCATCTGCCAATTGCGTCGCCCGTTATGGTGGCGCCGGCACCACGCAAAGCCCTGACGGCCTCAATCAGTGATACAAACTGGGAAACCTTCTGATCTGACGCTGCGCATCCTGCTGGATGCGCAGCCCTTTCCACTATCCTCCCGCCTTGCGGCAAACTCCGCACTCTCTTTTGATAAAAATAATTACAAAAGCCCGCTCTCACCTGAAAGCGCCGAAAAGCGTTAATTAATCGCCAGAACCCGCCGATATAGCCGCTGCACCTTAATCAACCTGCAGGAGAACGAGATGTTAAAAAAAATAAAAGTGGTCACCAGTTTAATCGCCGTACTGGTTATCTTTGGCGCGCTTCAGTTGATTTCTGGCAGCCTTTTCTGGTCGGCGCTGAATAATGATAAAGAGGCGTTTGCGCTGTCGCAGATTTCTAATCGCAACGTCACTTCGATGACAGATGCCTATATCGCCCTGAACAACAGCCGTACCACGCTGAACCGCGCCATGCTGCGCTTACAGACCAGCATGGCATCGCAGATGAATGGCGGTCAGCTCGACGATCTGATGAACAAATCCAACGCCCAGCTGGCAGAGGCCGACCGTCACTTTAAAATTTATTACGATCTGCCCGCCACGCCGGGTCTTGAAGTTGCGCTGCGTGACAAACTTGAAGCGGATTACGCGCAATATGAAAAAGGGCTGAAAGGCATGGTTGCCAGCCTGCAGGCCCGCGATCTGGAAGGGATGTTTAAACAGAATATTGAACAGAAACAGGTCGCGATGCAGAGCAGCTACGGTGAGTGGCGTGCACGTCAGACCGCGCTTTCCGATCAGGGCATGGCACAGAACCATAAAGCCTTTACTCAGATGATGTGGCTGCTGGGCACCATTGGCGTCGCGGTAATCGTGGTGATCCTGGCCTGCTGGTTTGGCCTGCGTCAGGTTCTGATTCAGCCGCTGCAACAGCTGCTGGCGCAGATTCGCGCTATCGCCTCCGGCGATTTGACCCAGCCGATGGTGGTTGAAGGACGCAATGAGATGAGCCAGCTGGCTGCCGGTATCCATGAGATGCAGCAATCGCTGGTGATGACGGTCGGTAATGTGCGTGACGGCTCAGACGCCATCTTTACCGGTGCCAGCGAAATCGCCGCCGGTAATAACGACCTGTCAGCCCGCACCGAAGAGCAGGCGGCTTCGCTGGAGCAGACTGCAGCCAGCATGGAGCAGCTCACCGCCACGGTAAAACAGAATGCTGACAACGCCCGTCAGGCCTCGCAGCTGGCGCTGACCGCCTCTGAAACCGCGCAGCAGGGCGGCAAAGTGGTGAGTGGCGTGGTGACGACCATGAAAGAGATTGCGGGCAGCTCGAAGAAGATCGCAGACATCATCAGCGTGATTGACGGTATCGCCTTCCAGACCAACATCCTGGCGCTGAATGCCGCGGTTGAAGCGGCGCGTGCCGGTGAACAGGGTCGCGGTTTTGCGGTAGTGGCCGGTGAAGTGCGCAGTCTGGCACAGCGCAGTGCTCAGGCCGCCAAAGAGATCAAAGGCCTGATTGAGGACTCGGTGTCGCGCGTCAGCAGCGGTTCACTGCAGGTTGAAAGCGCCGGCAGCACCATGAATGAGATTGTGGGTGCCGTGACCCGCGTGACCGACATTATGGGCGAGATTGCCTCTGCATCAGACGAGCAGAGCCGCGGTATTGAGCAGGTCGGTCTGGCCGTAACCGAAATGGATCGCGTGACCCAGCAGAACGCCTCGCTGGTGGAGGAGTCTGCCGCTGCCGCTGCCGCACTGGAGCAGCAGGCCAGCGTCCTCACCCAGGCCGTCTCGGTTTTCAAAATTTCCCGCGCCTGATGTTCTGCCTTTCAGCGTGGCGGTGGTTTAAAGCCATTGCCACGCATAAAGTTCCCCCCGACGCCGCCGATAAATAAACACGAATCGCCAACCAATGAGGTGTTTATGTTTAGTCGAGTACGCGTTGTTTCCGGCCTGCTGTGTGTGCTGGCGCTGTTTGCGCTGCTGCAGCTGTTTTCAGGCGGAATGTTTTTCAAAACTGTCAGTTCAGATAAAGAGAATTTTGCCTACAACCAGCGTCTGAATACGTTGCAACAGGCGATGGGCACCTCATGGGTTTCGCTGGTTCAGGCGCGCAACACCCTTAACCGCGCCGGTATCCGTTTTCTGCAGGATGCGCAGATGGCGGGATCGGGCGCCAGCGTAAAAGAGCTGGTCGCACTGGCGGGCGAGGAGCTGAAACAGGCTGAAGTCAACTATCAGATTTTCAACGATAACCTGTCAGAACAGGGCAAAACGGCTGAAAACGTCGTGGCATTACAGGCGAACTATAAGGCCTATCACGATGCGCTGGCAGAGCTGATGGTGTTCTTCACTACCGGCAACTTTAAAGGGTTTGTGGATCAGCCAACACAGAGTTTTCAGGACAAGTTCCAGAAAGATTACAGCGCCTGGCTTGAGAACAATAAAGCACTGTCACAGCAGGGCGTGGAAGCAAACCAGCAGGCCTACAGCCGCTCGATCACTATCGTCATCGCCACGCTGGCCGTGACGTTGCTGATGATTATCCTGGTGTGGAACGTGATGCGCTCAGTGCTGATCCGTCCTCTACGTCAGAGTATTGAGCATATCCAGCACATCGCGCGGGGGGATCTGACCCAGCCGGTTGAGATTACCGTGCGCAACGAAATTGGTGAGTTACTGACGTCACTACAGCATATGCAGCAGGAGCTGGCACGCACCGTCCGCACCGTGCGTGACGGCTCAGAGGCCATCTATACCGGTGCCAGCGAAATCTCCATCGGCAATAACGATCTCTCTTCGCGCACCGAACAGCAGGCCGCCTCGCTGGAGCAGACCGCTGCCAGCATGGAGCAGCTCACCGCGACCGTGAAGCAGAATGCCGAAAACGCCCGTCAGGCGTCGAAGCTGGCGCTGACCGCCTCGGAAACCGCGCAGCAGGGCGGCAAAGTGGTGGATGGCGTGGTCACCACCATGAAAGAGATTGCGGGCAGCTCCAAGAAGATTGCTGATATCACCAGTGTGATTGACGGCATTGCCTTCCAGACCAACATCCTGGCACTGAACGCGGCGGTTGAAGCCGCACGCGCCGGTGAGCAGGGCCGTGGTTTTGCCGTTGTGGCGGGTGAAGTACGCAGCCTGGCACAGCGCAGCGCCCAGGCCGCCAAAGAGATCAAGGGTCTGATTGAAGATTCCGTTAGCCGCGTTAATACCGGCTCGGTGCTGGTAGAGAGCGCCGGTGACACCATGAGCAACATCGTCAGCGCGGTCACACGCGTCACCGACATCATGGGCGAGATCGCCTCTGCGTCAGACGAACAGAGCCGTGGCATTGACCAGGTGGGCCTTGCCGTGACCGAGATGGATCGCGTCACGCAGCAGAACGCCTCACTGGTTGAAGAGTCAGCGGCAGCGGCTGCAGCGCTCGAAGATCAGGCAAGTCACTTAAAACAAGCGGTATCAGTGTTCAATATTGGTAAAGAATTTGTCGCGCAGGCCGTTAACAAGACAACGGCGACAAAAACGCGCCAGTCAGACGCACCGTTAGCCGTTGGTCGTTCGTCTGCGGTACGCAGCGACGACAACTGGGAAACCTTTTAATCGCCCGTGGCCCGGCCGCCATTGAGCCGCCGGGCATCGCAGCAGACAGTTAATGTATTCAGTTCGGGCCAGGTGCAGAGATGAAAAAATCAACGATTTTAGATCAAAATGAGACGACAACGCTGCTGTCGCAGATGGTGCAGCGTTTACCGCTCTCCGATACGCATTTTCGCCGTATCAGCCAGCTGATCTATCAGCGTGCCGGTATCGTACTGGCCGATCACAAGCGTGAGATGGTTTATAACCGTCTGGTTCGTCGCCTGCGCACGCTGAATATCGATGATTTCGGTCGTTACCTGGCGCTGCTGGAGTCCGATCCGAACAGTGCCGAGTGGCAGGCGTTTATCAACGCTCTGACCACAAACCTGACCGCGTTCTTCCGCGAAGCGCATCACTTCCCGATTCTGGCGGAGCATGCACGTAAGCGACAGGGCAACTTCAGCGTCTGGAGTACCGCGGCGTCAACCGGTGAAGAGCCGTATTCCATCGCCATGACGCTGGCCGAAACGCTGGGTACCGGGCCAGGTAAATTCCAGGTCCATGCCAGCGATATCGACACGCAGGTGCTGGAAAAAGCGGTGTCAGGCGTTTATCGCCAGGAGGAGCTGCGCACGCTGTCACCGGCGCAAATGCAGCGTTTCTTCCTGCGCGGCACCGGTCCACACGCCGGAATGGTGCGGGCGCGTCCCGAGCTGACCAACCTCGTCACCTATGCACAGCTTAACCTGCTGGCCAACGACTGGGCGCTGCCGGGTCAGTTCGACGCTATTTTCTGTCGCAATGTGATGATCTATTTCGATAAAGAGACGCAGGAGAAGATTCTGCGTCGGTTTGTCCCGTTGCTGAAGCCGGGCGGCATCCTGTTCGCCGGGCACTCAGAAAACTTCAGTCAGATCAGTAAAGAGTTCTGGCTGCGCGGACAAACCGTCTATGGACTGACGAAGGAAAGATGATGAGCAAAATCACCGTGATGTGCGTAGATGACTCTGCGCTGATGCGGCAGTTGATGACCGAGATCATCAACAGCCATCCGGATATGGAGATGGTCGCTACGGCGCCCGATCCGCTGGTCGCCCGCGATTTGATTAAGCAGTTCAATCCGCAGGTGCTGACGCTGGATGTGGAAATGCCGCGCATGGATGGCCTCGATTTCCTGGAAAAACTGATGCGGTTACGGCCAATGCCGGTGGTGATGGTTTCATCGCTGACCGGGAAAGGCTCCGAAATTACTCTGCGGGCGCTGGAGCTGGGGGCGGTGGATTTCGTCACCAAACCCCAGCTTGGCATCCGCGAAGGCATGCTGGCCTATAGCCAGATGATTGGCGACAAAATCCGCGCGGCGGCCCGGGCCCGACTGCACAACCGTGCAGCGATGCCGGTGCCGGCGACGCTGAAAGCGGGGCCACTGCTGAGTAGCGAGAAGCTGATTGCGATTGGCTCCTCTACCGGCGGCACCGAGGCGATTCGCCATGTGCTGCAGCCGTTACCGGCGACCAGCCCGGCGTTGCTGATTACTCAGCATATGCCACCAGGCTTTACCCGCTCTTTTGCCGAACGTCTGAACAAGCTGTGTCAGATCACGGTGAAAGAGGCCGAAGACGGTGAGCGTATTTTGCCAGGGCACGCTTATATCGCGCCAGGCGCGATGCACATGGAGCTGGCCCGAAGTGGTGCCAACTATGTGGTGAAACTGAATGAAGGCCCCCCGGTTAACCGGCACAAACCCTCTGTGGATGTGCTGTTTAAATCGGTGGCGATTAACGCCGGACGAAATGCGGTGGGGGTCATCCTTACCGGCATGGGCAACGACGGTGCAGCCGGGATGCTGGAAATGCATCGGGCAGGTGCCTGGACTATTGCCCAGAACGAAGCCAGCTGTGTGGTATTTGGCATGCCGCGTGAGGCTATTGCCACAGGCGGCGTGAGCGAAGTCGTGGATTTAAGCAACATCAGCCAGCATATGCTGGCGAAAATTAGCGCCGGACAGGCATTGCGTATTTAACAGGCCCGTCCCGCCGGGCGAGACAACTCAGGAGTAGATATGGCTGATAAAAACATGCGCTTTTTGGTAGTAGACGACTTCAATACGATGCGTCGTATTGTGCGCAACCTGCTGAAAGAGCTGGGCTTTAATAACGTAGAAGAAGCGGAAGATGGTGTAGATGCCCTCGGCAAACTGAAAGCTGGTGGCTTCGACTTCGTGATTTCCGACTGGAATATGCCAAACATGGATGGCTTGCAGCTGTTGCAGACTATTCGTGCCGACGCGGCGATGAGTTCGCTGCCGGTGCTGATGGTGACCGCGGAAGCCAAGAAAGAGAACATCATCGCCGCCGCCCAGGCGGGAGCCAGCGGATATGTCGTGAAGCCATTCACTGCGGCTACCCTGGAAGAGAAGCTGGGCAAAATTTTCGAAAAACTGGGCATGTAAGGAGATGTGATGAGCGACTTTCCGAAACCAACTGAGGATGCCGCGGCACACGACATCATTTCACGTATTGGCTCACTGACGCGTATGCTGCGCGACAGTCTGCGGGAGCTGGGGCTGGATAAAGCCATTGCCGATGCAGCTGAAGCCATTCCTGATGCCCGCGATCGTCTTGATTATGTGGTGCAGATGACGGCGCAGGCCGCCGACCGTGCGCTGAACTGTGTTGAAGCAGCACAACCCCATCAGGATAAGATGGAAGCCGGGGCAACTCAGCTGAAAGGGCGTTGGGATGCGTGGTTTGAGAACCCGATTGAACTGGGTGATGCGCGGGAGTTGGTGACGGATACGCGCGAATTCCTCACCGCCGTGCCTGAGCACACCGCCTTTACCAACAAGCAGCTGCTTGAAATCATGATGGCGCAGGATTTCCAGGACCTGACCGGTCAGGTGATCAAACGCATGATGGATGTGATTCAGGAAATTGAGCGCCAGCTGTTAATGGTGCTGCTGGAGAACATGCCAGAAGTCAGCGCTGAGAAGCGTCAGGAAGGCACCAGCCTGCTGAACGGTCCGCAGATCCACGCCGATGCACCGGGCGTGGTGGCGAACCAGGATCAGGTTGATGATCTGCTGGACAGCTTAGGATTCTAAGCGTCGTCCGCCTGCGGGCGGATAAAACGGCTCCCGGCGTCAATAAACAGGGTCACCTTCGGGTGGCCCGGTTCCGCATTGTCAGACCCATCCCCGAAAGAACGCCTGTTTTCCTCATCTTATCTCCGCTTTAACTTAAGCCATATTTGGCATCCTATGCTCAGAATTCCTGCCAACCGAGGTTTGTCGTGGCTGAAGATAGCGACGAAGACAAAACAGAATCGCCCACGGCCCACCGACTTGAGAAAGCGCGTGAAGAGGGCCAGATTCCGCGTTCGCGCGAACTGACGTCACTGCTGATGCTGCTGGCCGGCATCATGATCCTGTGGATGGGCGGCAACATGATGGCCCACCGGCTGGCAGCGATGGTTGCCACCGGACTCCGTTTTGACCACGGCATGGTCAGGGATGACAAAATTATCGTCAGCCACATCGGCAGCCTGATCACCCAGGCACTGATGGCGTTGCTGCCGCTGATGGGCGGTCTGGTGCTGGTGGCGATTGCCGCGCCCATGCTGCTGGGCGGACTTGTTTTCAGCGGTAAATCGATCAAGTTTGACCTGAAGAAGATGAGCCCGATGGCGGGGTTCAAGCGGATGTTCGCCGCGCAGGCCTGGACTGAACTGTTTAAAGGCATTCTCAAAACCATTCTGGTCGGCGCAGTAGGCTGGTGGTACATCTGGAGCCACTGGCCGGAGATGCTGCGGCTGATCAGTGAGGCGCCCGTCACCGCGCTGATTCACGGCATGGAGATGATTGCGGTCTGCTGTTCACTGGTCATGCTCGGGCTGATCCCGATGGTGGGATATGACGTTTTCTGGCAGCTCTACAGCCACTTTAAAAAGCTGAAGATGTCGATGCAGGAGATCCGCGACGAGCATAAGCAGCAGGAAGGTGACCCGCACGTTAAAGGGCGCATCCGGCAGCAGATGCGCGCTGCCGCGCGTCGCAGAATGATGGCCGATGTGCCAAAAGCCGATGTCATCGTCACCAACCCGACGCACTACTCGGTGGCATTGCAATACAACGAGAAGAAGATGAGCGCGCCGAAGGTTGTGGCCAAAGGTGCGGGCGTGATCGCCCTGAGAATTCGTGAACTGGCTGCCGAACACCGCATCCCGGTTCTGGAAGCACCGCCGCTGGCGCGTGCGCTATACCGACATACCGAAATTGGTCAGCACATCCCCGGCGCGCTCTATGCTGCTGTCGCCGAGGTGCTGGCGTGGGTCTGGCAGTCGCGTCGCTGGAAGCGCGAAGGCGGCCTGATCCCAGCCAAACCAAAAAACCTGCCGGTTCCGGCAGAGATGGACTTTGCAGGAGAGAGCAAAAACGATGGCTAATAACCTGGCCGCAAAACTACGTTTACCGGGCAACTTTAAAGATATGCAGTGGCAGGTGCTGGCTGGTCCGGTGCTGATCCTGATGATCCTGTCGATGATGGTTCTGCCATTACCGCCGTTCATCCTCGATCTGCTGTTCACCTTTAACATTGCGCTGTCGATCATGATCCTGCTGGTGTCGATGTTCACCCAGCGGACCCTGGAGTTTGCAGCGTTCCCAACGGTTCTGCTGTTCTCAACTTTGCTGCGTCTGGCACTGAACGTGGCTTCAACCCGTATCATCCTGATGGAGGGGCACACCGGTGCCGCCGCGGCAGGACAGGTCGTTGAAGCCTTCGGGCACTTCCTGGTGGGCGGTAACTTCGCCATCGGTATCGTCGTGTTTATCATCCTGGTCATCATCAACTTCATGGTTATCACCAAGGGTGCAGGTCGTATCGCCGAAGTGGGCGCGCGCTTTGTACTGGACGGGATGCCGGGTAAGCAGATGGCGATCGATGCCGACCTTAACGCCGGTCTGATCGGTGAAGATGAAGCTAAACGCCGCCGTGCTGAAGTGACCCAGGAAGCCGACTTCTACGGTTCGATGGACGGTGCCAGTAAGTTCGTTCGTGGTGATGCCGTCGCCGGTATTATGATCATGGTGATCAACGTCATCGGCGGCCTGCTGGTGGGTGTGGTGCAGCACGGTATGGATGTCGGGCACGCCGCAGAGACCTATACGCTGCTGACCATCGGTGATGGTCTGGTGGCCCAGATCCCGGCGCTGGTTATCTCTACCGCAGCCGGTGTTATCGTGACGCGCGTTGCTACCGATCAGGATGTCGGCGAGCAGATGGTTACCCAGCTGTTTAAGGATCCCCGCGTGCTGATGCTCAGCGCTGGGGTGATTGGCCTGCTGGGTCTGGTGCCAGGCATGCCTAACTTCGTCTTCCTGCTGTTCACCGCCGCCTTGCTGGGTCTGGCCTGGTGGCTGCGCGGACGCGAAACGCAGCCGAAGAAGAAGGTGGACGTTGCTGGCAGCATCAGCAACAAAGCGGCGGCGGACACGCCAGCCGCCACCGAAGCTTCCTGGACCGATGTACAGCTTGAAGATACGCTGGGCATGGAAGTGGGCTATCGCCTGATTCCGATGGTCGATCATCAGCAAAACGGCGAGCTGCTGGGCCGTATCCGCAGTATCCGTAAGAAAGTTGCGCAGGATGTCGGTTTCCTCCCGCCGGTGGTGCATATCCGTGACAACATGGAGCTGCCACCTGCACGCTATCGCATCCTGATGAAAGGGGTGGAGATTGGCAGTGGTGATGCCTATCCTGGCCGCTGGATGGCGATTAACCCGGGCACGGCTGCCGGCAGTCTGCCGGGTGAAGCAACTGTCGATCCGGCCTTTGGCCTGGCGGCGGTCTGGATCGACAGCGCGCTGAAAGAGCAGGCGCAGATTCAGGGCTTTACCGTGGTAGAAGCCAGTACCGTAGTGGCAACACACCTCAATCATCTGATTGGTCAGTTCGCCAGCGAGCTGTTTGGCCGTCAGGAAGCGCAGCAGTTGCTGGATCGCGTGACGCAGGAGATGCCTAAGCTGACCGAAGATCTGGTGCCGGGGGTGATTTCACTGACCACACTGCATAAGGTATTGCAGAACCTGCTGGTAGAACGGGTCTCGATTCGCGATATGCGCACCATCATTGAAACGCTGGCTGAACATGCGCCGGTACAGAGCGATCCGCAGGAGCTGACCAGCGTCGTGCGTGTGGCGCTGGGCCGTGCGATTACGCAGCAGTGGTTCCCGGGCAATGATGAGGTGCAGGTGATCGGCCTTGATTCTACGCTGGAGCGTCTGCTGTTACAGGCATTGCAGGGCGGTGGCGGCCTGGAGCCGGGACTGGCCGATCGGCTGTTAAGTCAGGCACAGGCGGCATTGCAGCGTCAGGAGATGCTGGGTGCGCCTCCGGTGCTACTGGTGAACCATCCGCTGCGTGCGCTGCTGGCGCGATTCCTGCGCCGCAATCTGCCACAGCTGGTGGTGCTCTCAAATCTGGAGCTGAGCGACAATCGCCAGATCCGTATGACTGCCACCATCGGAGGCAAATAATGCGCGGTCTGCTGATGGTGCTTTTCATGCTGCCGCTGCTGGCTCAGGCGGCCGGTGGTGCCTGGAGCGCCACGGCCAACGGACCGCTGCTGGCGAATCGCGGTAGCTGGCAACGGGCGCAGCCGCTGACGCCACCCGCCGATGTCGGCGGGGAGGTCAGCATCATCAACTGGCGTTATGAGCTAAGCAGGCCTGCGCCATCGGGCCTGGAAGTCCGGCTTTGCGGCGAGCAGCGCTGCACCACGCTTGAGGGTGCCAGCGGCACCACGCGCGGGCTGGCACATCTCAACGCCGGTGAAACCCTGCATATGGTATTTGGTTTTGCCGGCAGCGGGACGCTGCCACCAGGATTACGGGTGGTGAGGAGCGAAGTCATGGTCAATTACCAGTAAGAGTCTCGCTGCTGAATTGACTGAAGGGGAGCCAGAGTTCTGTTTCTGGCTCCTTTCCGCAGCACAGTGCGCAAGTGCGTAATATGTCTTCAGGCGTTAACTCCCTTCATTCCCTCCTCAGAATAGCGACCGCCTTTGACCTCAATCTGCTGATGAATCGCATTCAGCAACCGCACGTCGTCCTCTTCCAGCCTGATATCCGTGGCCTGCGCATTCTCAGTGAGATATGCGATCTGTTTAGTGCCCGGTATCGGCACAATTTTTTCATACTGGGCCAGCAACCACGCCAGCGCAATCTGTGCGGTGGTGGCGTGATATTTATCCGCCAGCGGCGTCACCGCGTTAAGAAGTTGCAGATTGTGGTCGATATTCTCCTGCTGGAAACGGTCATTGCTTTTGCGGAAATCGTCTTCGGCAAAATCGCTGTTATTGCGATATTTACCGGTCAGAAAACCTCTGCCCAGCGGTGAGTAGGGCACCAGACCGATGCCAAGCTTTTTCACCATCGGCAGAATCTCCGCCTCACTGTCACGCGTCCAGAGTGAATATTCTGTCTGCAGCGCGGTCAGCGGATGGATCGCATGCGCCCGACTCAGCGTTGCAGCAGAGGCTTCACACAGCCCAATCCGGGCGATCTTCCCCTCCTGCACCAGACGGCTGAGACACTGCATGCTCTCCTCAATCGGTGTCGCCGGACTGATACGATGCAGATAAAAGAGATCGATACGCTCAACGCCCAGCCGTTTCAGAGAGGCATGGCAGCTGCGGGTCAGGTAGTCGGGCTGATTATTGATGGTGCGGGCATAGGCCTCGTCCGCCGGACGCTCAATGCCACACTTGGTGGCGATGGTAAATTTCAGCCGTTCGGCCTTGCTCAGCCCGGCAAGAAACTGGCCTATCAACTGCTCGTTGTGGCCGCGCCCGTAAAGGTCGGCGGTATCGATAAAGGTGATATCCAGGTCGCGCAGCTGGCTGAGCAGCTGAAGGGAATGACGGTCATCGGTCTGACCATAAAATTCGCTGAGCCCCATCGCGCCATAACCGATAGCGCTGACCTCAAGACCCTGAGTTAACGTTCGCTTTTTCATTGTCTCTCCTCGTAACTGAGAGGCGATTGTTTCATTGCACGCCAGAGCACGGAATTGCTCCTTCCGTCATGCAGAAAAGGTATCAGCGAGCTTCAGGCAATATGGGTACGGATAGTACAGCGATTTAGCCGCGCGGATGGGCGGGGGGGTCGGGTTCAGCAGGCTGCGAAAGTGCGATCAGCGCATTCACTACTGACGCACTGGTTTCATCGGCGCGAATCGCCGCATAAACGTCAATTGCCAGCTGTTTAGCTGCATTGCCAGTCAGTGGCCGGTAACAGAGACCTGTCTGATTGAAGGTGCATTTTGACTGCGGCATCAGCGCAAACCCTTTGCCTCTGGCGATGTGCGCCAGCATCAGCAGGGAATCTTCAGGCTCTCGCACCCGCTTCAGCGCGATGCTGAGCGTGGCGAAGTAGCGCTCGCATTTATCGTAAAACTGCGGATTAGCACTGCGTGGAAACCAGAAAAGTGGAAGGTCAGCCAGCGTCTCCAGCGCAACGTTTTCAGACAGGCTGGCGGGATGTGCTGACGGCATTGCAACCCACAGTGGCTCACGGTATACCCAGGCGTACCGGACGGCATCTTCCGCTTCCGGACCTTTTTCCCCGGTCAGGATCAAATCCAGGCTATTTTTCGCCAGGCTCTGCAGCAGCTGAGCCGAAGTGAGGCTGGGCATCTCCATCTCGTCGCTGGCATAAAAACTGGCGAGCTGCCGGTTAAGCGGCGCGATGAGTTCGAAATTCAGCGTGCGGGTCAGCCCGATACGCAGCCGTGCTGCGACAGGCTGCGCATCGCCTTTTAGCGCATTCAGTGCCATAAGGATCGCTTCCGCTTTCGTGACCAGCGCCCGGCCAGACTCAGTCAGGTTAACCCCATGCGTCGTGCGGCTGAACAGCGGCTGGCCCAGCAGATCTTCCAGACTCTGAATCTGACGGGTGAGCGGAGGCTGAGTCATGCTAAGGCGTTCTGCAGCCCGGCGAAAATTAAGCTCGTGCGCGACCGCCAGAAAGCACTGTAACTGTTTGATGGTGGGAAGGTGGCTGCTGATGAGATGTGCGGCTAAAGACATGGCGCCATCCTGCTGCTGAAAGAGTGAGGGAGTGAAGGGGACGTTTATGAAGTCAGCAACGGAGAGAGATTTCCCTCTCCGTTGCTGCGATTACATGCGCTCGACGGTGTCGATACCGAGCGTATCCAGACCCTGCTTCAGCGTCTTCGCGGTCAGCGCGGCCAGCTGCAGTCGGCTCAGACGCGTCGCGTCTGATTCTGCGCTGAGAATCGGGCAATGCTCGTAGAATCCGGAGAACAAACCAGCCAGATCGTAGAGATACGCACACATCACATGTGGCGTACCGTCGCGAGCCACCTGCGTGATAACCTCTTCGAACTGCAGCAGGCGGGTTGCCAGCTGTGCTTCACGCTCTTCGCTAATCACGATCTCTGCATCCAGAGAATCGGCATCAATGCCTGCCTTGCGGAATACGGAGAGTACGCGGGTGTAGGCGTATTGCATGTAAGGCGCCGTGTTGCCTTCAAACGCCAGCATGTTGTCCCAGTCGAAGATGTAGTCGGTGGTGCGGCTTTTTGACAGGTCCGCGTATTTTACCGCGCTGATCCCCATCACTTCCGCCAGCGCTTTGACTTCCGCTTCGCTCATCTCCGGGTTCTTCTCACGCACCAGCGTGTAGGCACGCTGCCAGGCTTCGTCCAGCAGATCGGAGAGCTTGATAGTGCCGCCGCTGCGGGTTTTGAACGGACGGCCATCTTTGCCCAGCATCATGCCAAACGCATGGTGCTCAAGCGGCACAGACTCCGGCACATAACCCGCTTTACGCACTATGGTCCAGGCCTGAACCAGATGCTGATGCTGACGGGAGTCGATGTAATAGAGCACACGATCGGCTTTCAGTGTTTCGTAACGGTATTTCGCACAGGCGATGTCAGTCGTGGTATAGAGGTAGCCGCCATCCTTTTTCTGGATGATGACGCCCATCGGCTCACCTTCTTTATTCTGGAATTCATCCAGGAACACCACGGTTGCGCCTTCACTTTCAACAGCCAGACCTTTCTGTTTCAGATCGGCAACAATGCCAGGCAGCATATCGTTATAAAGGCTTTCACCCATCACATCATTGCGTGTCAGCGTAACGTTCATGCGGTCATAGATTTTCTGGTTCTGACTCATGGTGATGTCGACCAGCTTCTTCCACATCTGGCGGCAGTACTCATCACCGCCCTGTAATTTCACCACGTAACCGCGCGCTCGCTCGGCAAACTCAGGATCTTCATCGTAGGTGCGCTTGGCTTCACGGTAGAAGCTTTCGAGATCGGCCAGCGCCATCTCAGCGTGATTCTCATTCTGCTGTTTTTCCAGGAACGCAATCAGCATGCCGAACTGCGTACCCCAGTCGCCAACGTGGTTCGCCCGGATCACCTTGTGGCCCAGAAACTCCAGCGTGCGCACTGCCGCATCACCAATGATGGTGGAGCGGATGTGACCCACGTGCATCTCTTTCGCAACGTTGGGCGCAGAGTAGTCGACCACAATGGTCTGGGGTTCGGCCAGCTGCACACCAAGACGCGGCAGACTCAGTGCTTCGCGGGCATGCTTTGCCAGCCAGTTGTGGTCGAGGAAGATATTGATGAAGCCCGGTCCGGCAATTTCAACTTTGCTGGCGATGCCGATCAGGTCGAGGTGCTGAATCACCGCTTCCGCTAATTGTCGCGGTGCCTGTCCCAGCTTTTTCGCCACGGCCATAATGCCGTTGGCCTGATAGTCTCCAAACTGAACCCGGGCAGACTGGCGAACCTGCGGTTCGCAATCGGCGGGTGCGCCGGCTAAAACCATTGCCTGACTGACTTTTGCGGAAAGAAGTGCCTGAATATTCACCGAGTTACCTTCATGTGCTGAACAACGCCCGGACGAAAAGCCGGGCTGTCATCATCTTGCCTGAGCGCATCGCGTAACGGAAAGACAGAAACGGATGGGGCAGACAAAACGGAAAAAAATGAGGGGAAAAGTATACGTGAAATGTGGGTGGGCGTCAGCAGTTGGATGAAGCGGGGAAACAGAGCTGAAGAAGATGTTTCCCGGAGGCGTTAACGACGTCGCAGATGACGGCGTGGGTTCTTTACGCTTTTATCTTCGCGCACCTTCCAATGGCGGGAAATTGCAAACCCCATCAGTGCGATCAGGACAGCGACAACGATGAGCATAGACATAGAGCCATTCCTTTTGGTTGTGTTAGGTCAAATTTATAGGAAGGCGTGGGAGGCTGCAATTGTTTGCACTTCAAATAAGAGTTATCTTATTGTATTAAAGAAGTTGATTTAAATCAATGTTTTAGACTACTTTCATCAAGGAACTAATGGTCCTAAACAGAAGATAAATCCGAAATGAAAGATGTTATTATACGGTTTTGCGTTAAATTCCGGTCCAAATAAGATGAATCTTACCATTTTGTGACGCCGGACACGCGGCGCACAATGAACCAGACTGATTATAAGTGCTAAACAAATAGAGAGGAATTCCGGTGGCTGAGCGATCTTTTCCTGCAGAATTGGATGATTTAAAGACAGATTTGGGACGTTTTGAAGAATCGTTGCAAATTTTTGCGCAGAGACTGGGTTTGCGCCTTAACGATCTGGATGTGGACCATATTGCGGTGCGTTGTCATCAGGACACGACGGCAATACGCTGGCAGCAAGGCCTGCAGCAGATTGGTACTGAGTTTTCGGCAGCGATGATCAACGGACGACAGATTTGCCTGTTTAAACTACATGATCCGCTGCTGGTGGCGGGCAGGCAGGTTGATGTGATTGAGCTGCCATGGCCGGGTGAAAAGCGTTATCGCCATGAAGGCTGGGAACATATTGAGGTGGTGTTGCGCGGCGATCATCAGACACTGGGCATGCGCGCGATGGCATTGCTCTCCGATGACGCGCTCACTCAGCCGGGTATTTCATTTAAAAACAGTTCACCCCAGGGCGAGAATGAGCGTCTGCCCAATCCGACCCTGGCGGTAACGGACGGGCAGACGACAATCAAGTTTCATCCATGGCGACTGGAAGAGATTGTCGCCAGCGAGCAGAACTAGATACGGGCGGCTACTGCGCGCTTCAGGCGCGCAACGGCCTCATCCAGCAGCGCACGCGTGCAGCCGAAATTGAGCCGGACAAACTGGTCATTGCCAAACTCACGACCGGCCGATAAACCCAGTCCGTGCTTCTCAAAATAGAGTGCAGGGCTGGCCACGCCCAGCGCACTGGCGTCGATCCAGGCCAGGTAGGTCGCTTCCGGCACGGCGACGGACAGGCCGGTCATTTTATTGACCTGTGACACCAGCCAGTCACGGTTACTGCGCAGGTAGGTATTCTGCGCCTGCAGCCAGGGTTCACCTTCGCGCCACGCCGCTGCCGCAGCGGTGAGCGCCAGAATATCCACATCCGGCACAATCCCGCGTCGCATCCGGTTAAAGCGCGAACGCAGTTCGGCATTGGGTATAATGGCGATGGACGCACCCAGACCGGCAATATTAAAGCTCTTGGAGGGTGACATCAGCGTGACGCTGCGCTGGGCGGCATCTTCACTCAGCGACGCAAACGGAATGTGTTCAGCACCCGGCTCCAGCAGCAGATCACTGTGGATCTCGTCGGAACAGACAATCAGATCGTGCTTCTGCGCAAACTCCAGCTGTGCCTGCAGTTCGTCGCGGCGATAAACGGTGCCGCCCGGATTCTGCGGATTGCACAGCATAAACAGTCGCTCTTTGCCGATGAGCTGATCTTCAGCCGCACCCATATCCAGTACCCAGCGCCCCTGTTGCAGCGTCAGCGGCAGACTGAGCTGACTCCGTTCTGCCAGTTTTGCTGAACCGCGAAACGGCGGATAGATGGGCGTGGGCGCAATCGTCAGCTCGTCCGGTGCGGTAAATGCACGCACGGCGAGATTCAGTCCGCAAACCACGCCAGGCAACACTACAATCCATTCAGGATTAACGTGCCACTGATAGCGTGAGGCGAGCCACGCTATCGCACTGTCAATAAACTCAACCGGCGTATCGCCATAACCAAATATCCCATGCGCGGCGCGGGTCCTGATTGCCTCGATGACGCAGTCAGGCGATCGGAAATCCGTATCGGCCACCCACAACGGCAGAATGTCCTGGTCCGCATATTTGTTCCATTTAAGGCTATCGCTGTGACGACGGTCTATCCGTTGGTCGAAATTGAATGCCATAGTTAACTTTCCCGGTAAACTCATTCCAGCAGCCAGACTAACTGATGAATCTGCCTTGAACCAGAGTCATGTAAAGGAGAAGAGAATGACCACACTGGAAATTTGCTGCTATGGCGTGGATTGCGCCGTGACCGCACAACAGGCGGGCGCTGATCGGGTTGAACTTTGTGCCGCACCGCGTGAAGGTGGCCTGACGCCGTCGGCGGGGATGCTGAATGCCGCCCGTCGCGAGGTTTCGATTCCGGTTCATCCTATTGTCCGGCCACGGGGTGGCGATTTTTGTTATACCGCACGTGAATTCGAGGCGATGAAATCGGATGTGGCGTTAATCCGTGAACTCGGTTTTCCCGGTCTGGTGATTGGGATGCTGGATGAGGACGCCCATATTCATCAGGGCCAGATGCGACAGATTATGGCGCTGTGTGACGGTCTGGCGGTAACCTTCCATCGCGCCTTCGATCTCTGCCACAGCCCTAAGCGCGCACTGGAAGCGTTAACGGATTTGGGGGTGGCGCGCATTCTGACATCCGGTCAGCAGCAGAGCGCTGAAAACGGAATTGCATTACTTCGGGAACTAAATGAGACCAGCATCGGTCCTATTATTATGGCGGGTGCGGGCGTGCGTCTCAGCAACCTGCAAAAGTTTCTCGACATGGGGATTGATGAAGTCCACAGCTCGGCCAGCCGTCTGATGGCGTCACCGATGCGTTACCGCAAAGCGGGTGTCTCTATGTGTTCAGAAGCCGAAACCGACGAGTTCAGCCGCTACTGTGTAGACGGCGATGTGGTTGAGGCGATGAAAAGCGTGATGCAGATGAGCACCGTTCGGGTTGCCTGAACCACAACAGATTTTGCCGCGCAGCACGCCGATCATTGACGTGGTGTTTGCAAGTACCAAACCCCAGTATGCTTGCTGGGGTTCTTTTTGTGTAAAACCAGCTGATTCCCGATTCCCTTTCTCATCCACCTCTCACGACGCTACCAATCCCTGACATGACATAAACGTTGCTCCTGCTGGCGGCGCGACCTGTAGCCGGGCGTGAACCTCCGACAGTGGAGTCTGGATCCTAAATGTGATTAGATGCCAGCATCTGCCAGCCGATGAAGTGCCGCTATGAATCCCAGGGAAAATATTGTCAGCCAGTTCAGTGCGTTGTCGCCTGAGTTACAACGCGCTGCCAGGTTCTCACTCCAGAATACGAATCAGCTTGTGGTGCAATCCATGCGTGCTTTTGCCTCAGAAGCGGGGGTGAAGCCTGCCACGCTGCTGCGCCTGGCAAAGCGCCTGGGCTATGAGGGCTGGGGTGAATTTAAAGACGCGTTTATTGACGATATGGGTCTGCGCGATGATACCTACGTATCCAAAGCTGAAAAGCTGATCGCTAAACCGATACAACCTCAGCTCTACGAAGAGGTCTTTCAGGCGCATCAGGCTAACCTTGCGGCAACGCAACATGAGAATCATCAGAAGATGGATCAGGCCGTCACCCTGCTGGATGCGGCGGAAAACGTCTATATCTGTGGATTTCGTGCCAGTTTTCCCATCGCCTGGTCACTGTTCTATATCTATCGGTTATTTAACCGCCAGGTTTCACTGATTGATGGTCTGGCGAGCAATATCGAAGTCTTTACCCGCGAACTGACGGCGCAGGACGCGATTCTGCTGACCAGTTTTGCCCCTTATTCACGCGAATCGCTGATGGTGTTACAGGCTGCCCGGCAGGCAGGCGCGAAAATCGTCGCGATTACAGATTCGCCGGTTTCCCCTCTGGCGCAGGCCGCCGACTGTACCTTGCTCTTCTCGGTAGAGAGTCCCTCTTTCTTTCCTTCTGTGGTTTCCGGTATGGGGCTGGCCGAATGTCTGCTGGCGATGCTGGTCGCCCGTCATGGCCGCGAGGCGGTCAGCAAAATCCAGAATGCCGAACGCTACCTGATTGATTCAGGTGCCTATGTCGTGCCTGTTAAGCCCTGAAAGAAGATCCATTTGTATCCGTCATAAGAAAATAGAATGCATATGTATCAATCCTGCATTGACGTGATCCAAATGGATCCGGCAAGATGCGCTGAGTTATCGCAGCGTACTCAGGAGCAGGACCCGGCATGAGCCATATCATTCACCGCAGTCTGCGCAGCACGCCCGCCGTGGCAACCGGCGTACAAGGCGCGTACATCTTTGATTCACAGGGAAAACAGTATCTGGATGCCTGCGGAGGCGCTGCGGTTTCCTGTTTAGGTCACGCGCATCCTGACGTGCTGGCTGCGATGCATCGTCAGATCGACCAGCTCGCCTATGCACATACCGGTTTTTTTACCAGCGACACGGTTGAACAACTCGCGGAACATCTGACCCGCCATGCGCCTGGCGATCTCAATTATGCCTATTTCGTTTCGGGTGGTTCTGAGGCCGTAGAAACGGCGCTGAAGCTGGCCCGGCAATATTTCGTTGAAATCGGTCAGCCGTCCCGTACTCGTTTTATTGCCCGCCAGCAGAGTTACCACGGTAATACGCTGGGTGCGCTAGCGGTGGGGGGCAACGAATGGCGTCGTCGTCAGTTTGCCCCGCTGTTAATCGACGTGATCCGTGTTTCTGCCTGTAATGAATATCGCGACCGCCGTGCTGATGAAACTCAGCAGCAATATACGCAGCGCCTGCTGAATGAGCTGGAGCAGGCAATTATCGATGCCGGCCCGGAGACGATCATCGGTTTTTGCGCAGAGACAGTCGTGGGCGCGACCACCGGCGCAACGCCGCCTACACCGGGTTACTTCAAAGGCGTGCGCGCCCTGTGTGATAAGTACGGCCTGCTCTATATCGCGGATGAAGTGATGTGCGGCATGGGACGTACCGGAACGCTTTACGCGTTTGAACAGGATGAGGTGGTGCCAGATCTGGTGACCATCGCCAAAGGGCTGGGGGGTGGCTATCAGCCGATCGGTGCAGTACTGGCGAGCGAAAAAATTGTCTTCGCTCTGCAGACGGGCAGCGGACTGTTCCAGCATGGTCATACCTATATCTGCCATGCCACGGCGGCGTCGGCCGCTCTGGCGGTGCAGCAGGTCATTGAACGCGATAAGTTATTAGACGCTGTGAAACGGCAGGGGGATTACCTGCAACGTGCGCTACGCGATCGGCTGGGCGAGTTGCCACAGGTCGGTGACACCCGCGGGCGCGGTCTGTTCGCCGGGGTTGAACTGGTCCGTGATAAAGCCAGCAAAACGCCGTTCGATCCGGCGCTTAAACTGTACGCCAGAATTAAAGCTAATTGTATGGCGCGTGGTCTGATGGTTTATCCGATGGGCGGAACGATTGACGGGCAGTATGGCGATCACATTCTGATTGCGCCACCCTTTATCATCACGACAGCGCAGCTTGATTTTGTGGTGGAGACACTCGAGCAGGTGATTCGTGAAGAGACGGCCAGCTTATGATTAACCGTCTGCCGCCGCTGGCGCATCACGAATGGGACGATCAGCAGCGTCCGCTCGCAGAAGAGATCATTAACGGGCCACGCGGCGCGCTGCTGCCACCCTTTGAGCCGTTGTTACGCAGCCCTGAGCTGATGGCGCACGCGCAGCGCATGGGGGAATATCTCCGGTATCGCAGTGCGCTGGGACAGCGTTTATCAGAGCTGGCCATTCTGATGACCGCCCGTCACTGGTCCCAGCCGGTAGAATGGGCAATCCATGCGCCGATCGCGCGCGAGAAGGGCATTTCTGCGGCAGCCGTGCAGGCGATAAATGAAAAGCGCCCGCCGGAAGACCTCGAACCCGATGAGTGGGTGATTTATCACTTCTGCCAGCAGCTGCACCAGCAGCAGAAAGTCAGCGATACGACCTGGCAGCAGGCCATCGATTTATGGGGTGAGAAGGGCGTGGTGGATTTAATTGGCATTAACGGCTATTACAGTTTTCTTTCAATGATCATGAACGGCGCACAGACGCCGGTACCCGACACGCAGGATCATATTATTCCTGAGTAAGTCATCGTTTAATCCGGGCGCAGCCTGATACGCCCTGCATTTCAAATAAATTCTGTTCAGCCATTCCGGCGATAACCTCGCCGGATGATATTCACTGTACGCTATTTCACTGACGCCGGGGGTTACATATGTCTGGATTATTCTCTAAATTAAAAGTCTCATTGGTATTAGTTGCCTGCTCAGCCAGTTTTATTGCTGCTGCTCAGGATAAACTAATGGTAGGTGTGGATACCGCATTTGTGCCCTTTGAATTTAAACAGGGCGATAAGTATGTAGGCTTCGATATTGACTTATGGAATGCTATCGCTAAAAAGATGAACGTCAGCTATGAATTACGCCCGATGGATTTTGGTGGCTTAATTCCAGGGCTGCAGTCCCGTAATCTGGATGTCGCGATGGCCGGTATTACGATTACCGATGCGCGGAAACAGGTCGTTGATTTTAGCGACGGATATTATAATGCGGATTTACTGATGGCGGTAAAAAGCAGTGATACCGCGATCAAAAAATTCAGCGATTTAGCCGGTAAGAAAGTGGGCCTGAAACAGGGCACCGCGGCGGCCAGCTTTATGAAGAGCAAATATAAAGCCGACTATGTTGAGTTTCCTAACATCGATAATGCCTATCTTGATTTGCAGGCGGGTAATCTTGACGCGGTAGTGCATGATTCGCCGAACGTGCTCTATTACGTGAAAACGGCGGGAAATGGCAAAGTGAAATCCACGGGTGAGACAGATAGCATTCTGCCGCAACAGTACGGTTTCGCGATGCAGAAGAACAGCAGCCTGACGCCGAAAGTTAACGCTGCATTGCAGGCGCTGCGTGTGGATGGCACCTACGACAAAATCTATGTGAAGTGGTTTGCGAAACAGCCGAAATAATCCAGCCAGGTCGGCACTGTCCGACCTCATTTCGCCTTAATGGATCGAACTATGAATTTTGACAGTAAATATATCTGGGAATCCCTGCCGCTATTATTGCAGGGTTTGCAGCTGACGCTGATTATTTCGTTATCGGGTTTGATGGGCGGTTTCGTGATCGGTCTGCTGGCCGGAACCTGTCGCGCATTAGGTGGGCGAATATCTAAAACGCTGTCGCTGATTTTCGTTGAGTTAATTCGCGGCACGCCAATTATGGTGCAGGTGATGTTTATCTACTTTGCCCTGCCGATGGTTATTCCGATTCGCATTGATCCCATCACGGCGGCGATTGTGACCATTGTGATTAATTCCGGTGCCTATATCGCCGAGATTACGCGCGGTGCGATCCTCTCTATTAATAAAGGATTTAAAGAGGCGAGTCTCGCTATGGGATTATCGCAGCGCAGTACCCTGTGGCACGTGATTATGCCGCTGGCGCTGCGGCGTATGATTCCCGCGCTGGGCAACCAGTGGATCATCAGTATTAAAGATACGTCGCTGTTTATTGTTATCGGTGTCGCGGAGTTAACCCGTCAGGGACAGGAGATCATTGCCGGTAATTTCCGCGCACTGGAGGTCTGGACCGCCGTCGCGATGATTTATCTGCTGGTGACGCTCTGTCTGAGTTTCCTGCTGAAGCAACTGGAAAAAAGGATCCACATTCTATGAGCATGGTTGAATTTAGCGCGGTGTCGAAAAACTTCGGCGCGACACAGGTTCTGCACGATATCAATCTGAAGATAGAGGCAGGCGAAGTGGTGGTGATCATCGGGCCGTCGGGATCGGGTAAGTCAACGCTGCTGCGCTGTATTAACAAGCTGGAGGAGATATCCTCCGGAACGCTGCTGGTGGCGGGCAAGCACATCACGGATCCGCATGCGAATGAATGCGATATCCGCCGCGAGGCGGGTATGGTGTTCCAGCAGTTTCACCTGTTTCCTCACCTGACCGCGCTGGAAAATGTGATGTTTGGCCCTGTCCGCGTGCGCAGGCAGAGCAAACCCTCGGCCCGCGAACAGGCGCTGGCCTTGCTGGACAGGGTCGGCCTGCGTGAACGCGCCAGCCATTACCCCGCAGAACTCTCGGGTGGACAGCAGCAGCGTGTGGCGATTGCGCGCGCGCTGGCGGTAAAACCCAAAATGATGCTGTTTGATGAACCCACCTCTGCGCTGGATCCTGAACTGCTTCATGAAGTGCTGAAAGTGATGCGCTCGCTCGCCGAAGAGGGCATGACGATGGTGATTGTGACTCACGAGATTGGTTTTGCCCGTGATGTCGCCTCAAGACTCATCTTTATTGATGGGGGGACCATTGCTGAAGATGGCTCACCTGATAAGCTGCTTAACGACAGCACGAATCCGCGCCTTAAAGAATTCCTGCAACACGTCTCCTGAAAGAAGTGAATGACAGCACAATGAAAAAAATTGCAATCAGTGGTTCGGCGTTTGAAATCGGTCAGCAGCTCGGCGAATTTGGTCGGGAGGCGTGGCATCAGAAACTGACGCACATCGCGCTGTGGCAAACCGTCACCGCCATGAAAAACACCGAACAGAGTCAGCGCATGCGCGCGCTGGTTCAGGCTGACTTCCCGCAAATCTGGCTTGAGCTGGAAGGGCTGGCCAGCGGTTTGCAGGCACCCATTGACGACGTGTTTGCATGGAACTGCCGGGGCGATCTTGTGCGTTCTACCTCGGACGGCTGCACCACGGTGGCCGGGCAACGCCGCGATGGGGCGTTGGTCATTGCGCACAATGAAGATGGTTTTCCGCAGCTGCGGGGTGACTGTGCAGTGGTTCGTGTGCTGCCGGCGCAGGGCATTGGGTTCACCAGCTTTGCCTATCCGGGCTCGATTTGCGGCCATACGTTTGCCGTCAATGACCGTGGGGTGGTGAACACGGTGAATAACATTCGTGCCGTGCATCGTCCGGCTGGCCTGCCGCGCCAGATTCTGGCGCGTGCAGCGTTGAATGCAGCCACGCTCGATGAGGCGATTGCGCTACTGACGACCTCGCCGCGCGCAGGCGCTTTTCATCATACGCTGGGGCAGCGGGGCGATAGCCGACTGTTCAGCATTGAAGCGACCGGTACAGGTTGTTCCGTCACGCAGCTGTCCGGCCTCTTTGCGCATGCTAACCATCTGATTCATCCGCAGCTCTCTGCAATAGAGCAGGTCATTACCGACAGCTCTGCTTCACGCCAGCAGCGTCTGGATGTGTGGCAACAGGAGCATACTGAGCTGGATGGGACGACTGCCAAAGCGATCCTCTCCGACCAGCACGATGAACTGTTGCCCATCTACCGGCTCTCTCCGCAGGATCCCGACGAAGAGAATACGCTGGCAACGGCCATTTTCACCCTGAATGCCAGTCAGGTGGAATGGCAGGTATTCACTCAGGATCGCGGACAGGCCGTTTTGCAGGATGTGGTGAGTGAATAAATAACCCAGACCTGGCGAGAGGATCGCCGGAGGAAAACGTTATAAACCCGCTCAGGCGGGTTTTTTATCGCCAGCGGATGAACGGCTATCCGCCGCGTCTGCTTCCTGTTGCCGGCTGTCAGCCTTCACGTACAGGCGTTTTTAATGGTCATCCAGGACTTTTAGCAAAAGCCACAACACAATCTGCACGTTATCCGATACGCTGCCACAGCCGATGTCTGTGATGAGAGGTTAAGTAAAATCGTCCCGGATTTCCGCTGCTCATTCCCACAGCGTTTACACTGAAAGCAACGTCGCCTGGAATTTACCCTATGAAACGCAATCAGATTCTTACTTTAAGCCTGATACTGACTGTGCTGTGCAGCGGCAATGCTGCGGCCAGCGCATGCCGCGCTGACAACGCCGCCGTGGTCAACAGCAACACCCTGATTTTGCTGGGCGGCAATGCGAAAGGCGCAGTGAAGCAGGTGATTGCAGGTGAATTTGGTAAAGATGTGAATTCGCAAAAGCGGGTGCTGGGTCAGTTTGACGCCTGTGGCGATCTGACGGTGGCTGACGTCAGCTACGACAAAAGTGAACGCAACGTGATCCTCAGCATGGAGCAACACATCGCCAGGGTTCAGGGCGGCTGGGTGGCGGAATATGCGTATCTGGTCAAAGTGCTGAAAGAGGGCAAAGAAGTCGTTGTTGATAACCGGCAGGGAACGATTAACTGGCAGAAAGGCGAGCATGGCAACATTACCAGCGCCTCCGACAGATTTACCAGCATGGGTAAAATCGGCTTTACCGACACTACCTATCGCTACGATGGCCAGCTACGGCTGGAGAAGAGTGTGGCACGAGGCAGCGATCCGCTGACTAACGGCGAGTTCCATTACCACTGGAATCCAAAAGGTCTGGTGACGCTCACCACCTCCGCCCGGGGAACTGACGAATACACCTACGACCCCCAATGGCGTGAAGTGCGGCTCAACGGCACGGCGAACACACCGCTGAGCACCATCCGATCGGTTGATGAGTGTCAGTCCTGGGATGAGGTCGGCAACTGTACCCTGAGCTATCTGCATGAAACCGAAATCTTCACACGTGGCACCATCGAGCGCCATCTCAGTTCCGCCTATAAATATGAGTACTGGGACCAGCCTGCGGCAGAAGAGTAACAGGCGATCGAATGATCGCCTGTTGGCGGCTTATTTCACCGTCTGGCTAAAGGCATCCAGCGCCAGCAGGGCATTGGCGATATCCTCAGGTGACAGATGAGGGTTAAGGTTTTTTAGCGTATCGCCCTCACTGTTTGCCAGTGCGCCGACTTTCACCAGATTTTCCCAGCTTTCATTTTCCAGATGCATTTCACGCAGCGTGGTCGGCATATTGATGCTGCGATAGAAACGGATATAGCGCGCAATTTCTTCATCCGGCCGCTGCTCCAGCACCATCTGCGTCAGCGTGCCATAGGCGACTTTCTCCCCGTGGGTAAGATGGTGGATATCGCCATCGATGGCGGTAAAACCATTATGAATGGCGTGGGCGGCTGCCAGCCCGCCATTTTCAAAGCCCAGCCCTGAGAGCAGCGTGTTTGCCTCTACCACGGCTTCCACTGCGGGCGTGACCCGTTTTTAGGTAACGGCGATATAGGCGCTGTACCCCCACTTAAGCAGTGTTTCTTCGCAGGCGCGGGCAATCGCCAGTCCGGCAAGGGTCGGATCGCCGCTGACCATGGATTTAGCATGGGACCGCGCCACTGCCTGCGCTTCAACCCAGGTGGCCAGGCCATCGGCAATGCCGGAGGCAAAGAGCCGTGCAGGCGCACTGGCGCAGACTGCGGTATCCACCAGCACCAGATCGGGATTTTTGCTGTAGAAGCGATAGCTCTCAAATACACCGCTGTCAGAGTAGATTACTGACAGCGCGCTACAGGGAGCATCGGTGGAGGCAATGGTTGGCACAATAGCCACCGGCTGTTTAAGTTCGTCCGCCACCGCCTTAACCGTGTCCAGCGTTTTGCCGCCGCCCAGCCCTGACTCTTCGCCAGCGCACTGAGACGGGTGATCTCATTACTGGAGGCTTCGCCGTTAAACTGCTTCCAGCTGAATTTCACCCCGGCGGACTGCAGCGTCTGTTGCTTCCGTTCGCCAATCAGTTTCCAGACAACCTCATCTGCCACGAGAAAAGCCTGATCGCCCAGCTCAGTCAGGTATGTTCCCAGTTCATCCAGCACACCGGCGCCCTGCACATATTTACGGGGTGATGAAAAAATAAATTTACTCATATTCACATCTCCTTAATATGAATGTTACGACCCGATCCAGCCTGGCACAATCCGCTCAGCGTGGCAGGCGATCCCGCACATGACCGCGCTATAGGCTGTTAAGCTGCCTGAACACTCCTTGCTGAGAGATAACGGAGAATCATCATGAGCGCCACGCTCTTTTCATTTCTGTTTGCGATAACCATTCTGACACTCACACCTGGATTTGATACCGCGCTGGTGCTGCGAACCGCCATTGCGCAGGGCTGGCAGCGCGCCTGGGCAACAGCCCTTGGCGTGACGCTGGGTTGCCTGCTCTGGGGTATTGCGGTGGGACTGGGGCTGGGCGCGCTGCTGATGGCCTCTGAGATCGCCTATAACCTGCTGAAGTGGATCGGTGCCGGCTGGCTGCTCTATCTGGGCATAAAGCTGCTGCTTAAACCGCGTCAGCAATCCGTGGAGACAGCTGAACAGCCTGCACAACAGCAGGGCTATCTGGCCTGCTTCAGTCGGGGATTAATGGGCAATCTGCTGAATCCGAAAATTGGCGTATTTTACGTCACTTTTCTGCCACAGTTTATCCCGGCGGGGGCGTCGGTGGCGCTCTGGTGTACGCTGATGGCACTGGCACATATGCTGCTGGGGCTGATCTGGAATGCGGTACTGATTGGCGGCAGCCACTATTTCGTCGGACATCTGCGAAAGCCGAAGGTGCTGAAGGGGATGGATCGCCTGACCGGCTGCGTCTTTATTGGATTTGCGGCGAAACTGGCGTTGTCTCGCCGCTAGGGCATTAAGGTTTGGTGGCGACCAGCACGGCGCGCAGGGGAGCCGGATAGCCTTCAACCGTTTTGCTGGGGTCCTCGGGGTCGAGGAACTCAGCGAGGGATTCGCTGGTCATCCAGTCGGTGCGGCGCTGCTCTTCAGTGGTGGTCAGCGCAAAATCGACAATCCGCACATCGACAAACCCGCTTTTCTCCAGCCAGCTTTTCAGTGCTTCCGCTGAAGGAATGAAGAACACGTTGCGCATCTGGGCATAGCGTTCACCGGGCACCAGCACCTGATTGACATCGCCCTCAATCACCAGCGTTTCCAGCACCAGCTCGCCTCCGCTCACCAGCTGATTTTTCAGCTGTAACAGGTGATCCAGCGGGGAGCGACGGTGATAGAGCACACCCATCGAAAATACGGTATCAAACGCCTGCAAGGCGGGCAGCTGCTCAATGCCCAGCGGCAGCATATGCGCCCGACGATCGTCGTTCAGCAGCTTACGCACTGCTTCGAACTGCACCAGGAACAGCTGCATTGGGTCGATGCCGACGACCATGTGTGCGCCCGCGCCAATCATCCGCCACATGTGGTAACCGCTGCCACAGCCCACATCCAGCACCGTCCGGCCTGCGAGCGGGGAGATGTGCGGCAGCACGCGTTCCCACTTCCAGTCAGATCGCCACTCAGTGTTGATGTGGGTGCCGTAAAGGAAGTAGGGACCTTTGCGCCACGGCATCAGGTTACGCAGTAGTTTCTCAATTCCCTGACGATGGCGGTCGCTGATGTCATCGCGATCGGCGGTGACGCTGTGCAGCAGATCCAGCTTTTGCGGTTCCAGCAGCGGCAGATACTCCAGCGACTTGTACCAGTCACGAAAGTGCCCGTGCAGGTTTTCGCGCTGCCATTCGCTGATTTGCGCCGGTAATACTTCCAGCCACTTCGCCAGCGGGCCCACTGCAATTTGCTGATAAAAACGGCCAAAGTCGATCATTTCAACGCCACCAGAGATCCAAAATTAAAGCACTGGAACCAGAGTTCGGCGTGCGAGAACCCGGCCTGTTTCAGACGGGCTTTGTGCGCTTCAACGCTGTCAGTTAGCATCACATTTTCCAGCATGCTGCGTTTCTGGCTGATTTCCAGTTCGCTGTAGCCGTTGGCGCGCTTGAAGTCGTGATGCATGTTGAATAACAGTTCACCGACCTCGGCATCTTCAAAGCTGAACTTCTCCGACAGCACCAGCGCGCCGCCCGGTTTGAGTCCCTGCCAGATCTTTTCCAGCAGCGCCAGGCGTGCAGGCGGCTCCAGAAACTGCAGCGTGAAATTGAGCACCACCAGCGAGGCGTCTTCAATCTCAATGTCGCGGATATCCGCTTCCAGCACCGTGACCGGCGTGTCAGCGCGAAACGCATCAAGATGCCGGCGACAGCGCTCCACCATCGCCGGGGAGTTATCCACCGCGATGATCTGGCAACCCGGCACATGAATATTGCGGCGGACCGAGAGAGTGGCCGCGCCCAGCGAGCAGCCCAGGTCATAGACCCTGCTATCCGGGGTAACAAAACGTTCTGCCAGCATGCCAATCATCGAAATGATGTTGGAGTAGCCCGGCACCGAGCGCTGAATCATGTCAGGAAAGACTTCAGCTACACGCTCGTCAAAAGTCCAGTCGCCCAGTTTTGCAATGGGCGCTGAGAAGAGTTGATCGCGGTCAGACATATCGAAAATCCGAAGAGACGACGGAAAGGGCGCTATTCTCGCAGAAAGTGGGGCGGGCTGCACCCCTAAACCCAGGCTGGCTTAATGAAGCGTCAGGACCAGTTCCCACGGCATATAGATCAGGTTGAAAATCACCATGCCGCACAGGGAAAACAGCGTCAGGAGCATGCCATATTTGCGGCCTGCCATGGCGCTGCTGCGTAATCCCCATGCGTGCAGAAGGCGGCTGATAAAGAATAGCAGCCCGGTGAGATGCACCATCCAGATATCGGCGCCGTTCATCTCCATCATCACCAGCAGGAACAGCGCCAGCGGAATGGTTTCGATGGCATTGCCATGAATGCGGATCGCCATTTTCAGGTCGTGATAGCCGCCATCACCATACGCCACCCGGTAGAACCGGCGGTAACGTACCACGTCCAGCGTGAATTTCATTACCAGCAATGCCCCTATCACCACATATAACGCGCTAACCATAGCCACTCCAGCGACTGTCCATAATGGTTCTATTCTAACGGGCGTGCAGCCCGCTGTCCTGTCACGCAATCAAAACAGTGATGTCTGTTGCGGCCAGTCCGGTCCATTGCCAATAGCCGGATCGATCGCCTGCAACTGCGGCCACAGTGCCTGCACCAGCGGAAAAACCTGGCCCATATCGGGGGTGTGCAGAAACAGCATGGCGTCGCCCTGTTGCTGCCACTCAGCCAGCTTGGGACGCCAGATCTGAAACAGCGGCACGCTCTCGTCCACGCTGTCGCTGCCGATAAAGCGCACCATCGGCTGCGAGCCGGTTCGCAGAGCATGAGGCGGTACTTTTGGCTTCTGCGAACGCGCGACCAGCGCCGCCGGGCTCTGCGAGGTGGAGGCGTGAACCGGACGGCTGTCGAGCATCACACGATTGATGCCGCGCTCAAGCAGGCCCCGATTCAGTGATCTTTCTGCCTCGCCCTTGGCGAAGAAAGCCGGATGACGCACTTCGACGCCGTAGTGAAAGCGGCGCGGCAGACTATCCAGAAAACGCCACAGGTCGTTGAGCTGTGCCGGGGAGAAGCTGGCGGGCAGCTGCAGCCAGTACTGACCGATGCGGTCGGCCAGCGGTTCCATCAGGCGCAGAAAATCGGTCAGCAGGTCATCGCTATGCTGCAGCGCCGCCTGATGGCTGATGGTATTGGGAAATTTAAAGCAGAAGCGAAATGCATCGTGGGTCATGTCGCGCCAGCGCATCACCGTTTCCGCATTCGGCAGCGCGTAGAGGGTGGTATTTCCCTCAACGCAGTGGAAGTAGCGGGCATAGTCCGCCAGGCTTTCGATACCCCAGCGTTTCCAGTGTGAATGCTGCCACTGGGGCAGGCCAATACGAAGTGTCACGCGCGCTCCTGGCTGCAGGTTAAGAGATTGCATTATCCGCTATGGTCGGGCTGAGGGGCAAATGCACACAGGAAATCGGCGCTTTGGCGCTGATCTGCTTATCCTGTCTGGCTTTTTCCATTATAATGGCCGCCATTTTTGCGACAGCATCGCATCAGGTAACGCGGCCGGATGCTGTCAGCTGCAGCGGCGAAGTTAAAAGGATAGTGTTATGCGTACAGAATATTGCGGACAGCTCAATCTGTCTCATGTGGGTCAGCAAGTCACGCTTTGCGGCTGGGTAAACCGCCGTCGCGATCTGGGCAGTTTGATTTTTATCGACATGCGCGACCGTGAAGGCATCGTGCAGGTGTTCTTTGATCCCGATCGTCAGGACGCATTTAAGCTGGCTTCTGAACTGCGTAACGAATTCTGCATCCAGATCACCGGTACCGTGCGCGCACGCGATGAGAAGAACAAAAACAGCGACATGGCGACTGGCGAAGTCGAAGTGTTTGCCCAGGCGCTGACCATCATCAACCGCTCTGAGCCACTGCCGCTGGACTCAAATCAGACCAACAGCGAAGAAGCACGCCTGAAATACCGCTATCTGGATTTGCGTCGCCCTGAGATGGTGACGCGTCTGAAAACCCGCGCAAAAATCACCAGCTTTGTCCGTCGCTTTATGGATGACGAAGGGTTCCTGGATATCGAAACCCCGATGCTGACCAAGGCGACGCCAGAAGGCGCACGTGACTATCTGGTGCCAAGCCGGGTTCACAAAGGCAAATTCTATGCGTTGCCGCAGTCACCACAGCTGTTCAAACAGCTGCTGATGATGTCCGGCTTTGACCGCTACTATCAGATCGTAAAATGCTTCCGCGATGAAGATTTACGTGCCGATCGCCAGCCAGAATTTACCCAAATCGACGTAGAAACCTCCTTTATGACCGCGCCACAGGTGCGTGAAATTATGGAGCGTTTAATCCGCAATCTGTGGCAGGACGTGAAGGGCGTTGATCTCGGTGAGTTCCCGCAGATGACCTTCGCGGAAGCGATGCATCGTTACGGTTCCGATAAGCCCGATCTGCGTAACCCGATGGAGCTGGTGGACGTTGGCGACCTGCTGAAAAACGTGGAATTCCAGGTCTTCTCTGGCCCGGCCAACGATGAAAAAGGCCGTGTTGCCGCGCTGCGCGTACCGACCGGTGCCCAGCTGAGCCGTAAGCAGATTGATGAATATGGCAAGTTCGTGGAGATTTACGGCGCGAAAGGCCTTGCATGGATGAAGGTTAACGTCCGTGCCGATGGTCTGGAAGGCGTTCAGAGCCCGGTTGCCAAGTTCCTGAATGCTGAGATCGTTGAAAGCATTCTGAGCCGTACCGGCGCACAGGATGGCGATATCATCTTCTTTGGTGCCGACCGCGCCAAAGTGGTCGCTGACGCACTGGGTGCGCTGCGCCTGAAAGCGGGCCGCGAGCTAAACATCACCGATGAGAAAGCCTGGGCACCGCTGTGGGTGATCGACTTCCCGATGTTCGAAGAGGACGAGGAAGGCGGTCTGGCTGCAATGCACCATCCGTTTACTGCGCCAAAAGAGATGAGCGCAGAAGAGCTGGCGGCCGATCCAACCCGTGCCGTGGCGAATGCCTATGACATGGTGATCAACGGTTATGAAGTGGGCGGCGGTTCAGTGCGTATCCACAACGGCAAAATGCAGCAGACGGTGTTCAGCATTCTGGGTATTGAAGAGCATGAGCAGCGTGAGAAGTTTGGCTTCCTGCTGGATGCGCTGAAGTTTGGTACACCACCGCATGCGGGCCTGGCTTTTGGTCTCGATCGCCTGACCATGCTGCTGACCGGCACCGACAATATTCGTGACGTTATCGCGTTCCCGAAAACCACGGCGGCAGCCTGCATGATGACCGAAGCGCCAGGCGAAGCGAACCCGGCTTCTCTGCTGGAGCTCGGTATTCAGGTGGTTAAAAAAGAAAAGCCTGAGAATAAATAATGGGCTATAAACACCCGGTTTCAGTGCTGGTCGTCATTTCGGCGCGCGATACTGGCCGGGTGCTGATGCTGCAGCGGCGTGACGATCCCGCGTTCTGGCAGTCGGTGACCGGCAGCCTGGAAGCGGGAGAGTCACCGCTGGCAACCGCATGTCGTGAGGTGAACGAAGAGGTCGGCATTGACGTGCTGGCTGAGCGGCTGGAAATAGAAGATTGTCAGCGTCAGATTGACTTTGAAATCTTTCCCCATTTTCGCCATCGCTATGCACCGGGCGTCACCCATAATCACGAGCACTGGTTTCGTCTGCAACTGCCGGAAGAGCGTGATATCACGCTGACCGAGCATCTGGCGTTTCGCTGGCTGGCACCCGCTGACGCTGCAGCATTAACCCGATCATGGAGTAACCGCCAGGCAATTGAAGAATTTATCTGAATGCTCGCCATCGCCCGGTATTCCGGCGGCGGATAGATTAAATTTTATGAATCTGGTGAGTTCTAGCAGGACTACACCAACCTATTGAACAGTCAGGCGTCATCCTCGCCACGAAATTGTTCACCGTCAGCGCGACGTCACCTGCGTACACCGCTATGTGAGGATGATGCGCAACGCTCGGCTCTCAGGGCAGTCAGGTTGTCACTCGCCAGGCTGAGCACCGACGGTAAATAAGCTCGCAGCCAGGAGAGTCTGCACCCTGTAAAAGATCGGAGAAAAGTTATCATGGCAGGACACAGTAAGTGGGCAAACACCAAACACCGTAAGGCGGCGCAGGATGCTAAGCGCGGTAAAATCTTTACCAAAATCATTCGTGAACTGGTGACAGCGGCCAAGCTGGGCGGCGGCGATCCGGGTTCCAACCCGCGTCTGCGTGCAGCGATGGATAAAGCGCTGGCAAACAACATGACCCGTGACACCATGGATCGCGCTATCGCACGCGGTGTAGGCGGCGATGACAACGCCAACATGGAAACCATCATTTATGAAGGTTACGGTCCTGGCGGCTCAGCCATCATGATTGAATGCCTGAGTGATAACCGTAACCGTACCGTGGGCGAAGTGCGTCACGCCTTCACCAAAACCGGCGGCAACCTTGGTACCGACGGCTCCGTGGCTTACCTGTTTAACAAAAAAGGCGTTATCTCCTTCGCACCAGGTCAGGATGAAGACGCGGTGATGGAAGCCGCACTGGAAGCGGGCGGCGAAGACATCGTCACCTATGACGACGGCGCGATTGATGTCTTTACCGCATGGGAAGAGATGGGCACCGTGCGTGACGCACTGGAAGCCGCTGGCCTGAAAGCGGATACCGCAGAAGTGGCAATGATCCCGACGACCAAAGCGGAAATGGATGCGGAAACCGCACCAAAACTGCTGCGTCTGATCGACATGCTGGAAGATTGTGATGACGTGCAGGAGGTTTATCACAACGGTGAGATCTCAGACGAGGTGGCGGAAACGCTGTAATGACGTTTACCGTCACAGCGTTAACCGGAGAGGCGTAATGTCGATTATTCTGGGTATCGATCCCGGCTCACGCATCACCGGTTATGGTGTTATTCGTCAGACCGGTCGCCAGCTCACCTATCTGGGCAGCGGCTGTATCCGCACCAATACCACCGAGTTGCCCGCCCGCCTTAAGCTGATTTATGCGGGCGTGTGCGAAATCATCACGCAGTTTTCACCCGATTTCTTCGCTATCGAGCAGGTGTTTATGGCGAAGAATGCCGACTCCGCGCTGAAGCTCGGCCAGGCGCGGGGTGCCGCGATCGTTGCTGCGGTAAACCACGATCTGCCGGTGTTTGAGTATGCCGCCCGTCAGGTGAAACAGACGGTAGTGGGCATCGGCAGCGCTGAGAAAAGTCAGGTGCAGCATATGGTGCGAACCCTGCTGAAACTGCCGGCAAATCCGCAGGCGGACGCCGCCGATGCGCTGGCGATAGCCATTACTCACTGTCACGTGGCTCAGAACGCCGCGCGCATGAGTGACAGCAAGCTGGTGCTGACGCGTGGACGTTTGCGCTCAGGTTAAGGCATCGCACAGAACACACGCTCAGGCTGGATATTCATCCAGCCTTTTTTATGTTATAAAATCCGCCACATTCGTTAGTTAAGGAAGCATTCAGGTGATAGGTCGTTTACGGGGCAACATTCTGGAAAAGCAGCCGCCACTGGTGCTGCTTGAGGCACACGGCGTAGGCTATGAAATTCACATGCCCATGACCTGTTTTTATGAATTGCCTGAACTTCAGCACGAAGCGGTGATTTTTACCCACTTTGTCGTGCGTGAAGATGCTCAGCTGCTGTTTGGTTTTAACAGCAAGCAGGAGCGCGCACTGTTTCGAGAACTGATTAAAGTGAATGGCGTCGGCCCCAAGCTGGCGCTGGCGATCCTCTCAGGCATGTCGGCGCAGCAGTTTGTAACGGCGGTAGAAAAAGAAGAGATTGCGTCACTGGTGAAACTGCCTGGCGTGGGTAAAAAGACCGCTGAGCGTCTGGTTGTCGAGATGAAAGACCGCTTTAAAGGGATGCACGGCGACCTGTTTGGCGGCGATTCGGCCTTTACGCTTACCACGCCGAGCGCCGAGCCGGAAACCAACGATGCGGAATCCGAAGCGGTTGCAGCGCTGGTATCACTGGGTTATAAACCGCAGGAAGCGAGCCGTATGATCAGTAAAGTTGGCCGACCGGATGTGGATTGTGAAACCCTGATCCGCGAAGCGCTCCGCGCCGCCATTTGAGGTAAGTCATGATAGAAGCCGACCGCCTGGTCTCCGCTGCCAGCATTAACGAAGAAGAGATAATCGACCGCGCCATTCGCCCGAAGATGCTCACCGAGTATGTCGGTCAGCCGCAGGTGCGGGAGCAGATGGAGATTTTCATCAAGGCCGCACAGCTGCGCGGCGATGCGCTGGATCATCTGCTGATCTTCGGTCCGCCAGGTCTGGGTAAAACCACGCTGGCGAACATCGTGGCCAACGAGATGGGCGTAAACCTGCGCACTACCTCGGGTCCGGTGCTGGAGAAGGCAGGCGATCTGGCGGCGATGCTCACCAACCTTGAACCGCATGACGTGCTGTTCATCGATGAGATCCATCGCCTGTCACCGGTGGTGGAAGAGGTGCTCTATCCGGCGATGGAAGACTATCAGCTGGATATCATGATCGGTGAAGGCCCGGCGGCGCGTTCGATTAAGCTCGATCTGCCGCCGTTTACCCTGATTGGCGCCACCACGCGTGCAGGCTCGCTGACCTCGCCGCTGCGCGATCGCTTTGGCATTGTGCAGCGTCTGGAGTTCTATCAGGTTAAAGATTTGCAGCACATCGTAGGACGCAGTGCCGCCTGTCTGGGCCTGGCACTGAGTGACGAAGGAGCGTTAGAAATCGCCCGTCGCGCACGCGGCACTCCGCGTATCGCTAACCGCCTGCTGCGCCGCGTGCGTGACTTCGCAGAGGTGCGGGCCAATGGTGAAATGAGCGGTGAGGTCTCCTGCAGCGCCCTGGATATGCTTAACGTCGACAGTGAAGGGTTCGATTATATGGACCGTAAATTGCTGCTGGCGATCATCGACAAGTTCATGGGTGGGCCGGTGGGGCTGGATAACCTGGCTGCCGCGATTGGTGAAGAGCGTGAGACCATCGAAGATGTGATTGAACCCTTCCTGATTCAGCAGGGTTTCATTCAGCGCACACCGCGTGGCCGTCTGGCCACGCAGCATGCTTATCGTCACTTCGGCATTACGCGCGAAGAGTAACTACACAGCCGGTTTGCGCACCATGCTGAAGATAAACAGAATGGCGGCGCAGAGCACTACTGACGGCCCGGCAGGCGTGTCGTAAAACGCGGAGAAGGTGAGACCGCCGGTGACGGCGATCACGCCGATGACCACCGCGACGGCAGCCATGCCTTCCGGCGAGCGCACAAAACGACGTGCGGTGGCAGCCGGAATAATCAGCAGTGAAGTGATGATCAGCGCACCCACAAACTTCATCGCCACGCCAATCGTCAGCGCCGTGACCAGCATCAGAATCAGCCTTGTACGCTGGATATTCACGCCATCCACCTGCGCCAGTTCCGGGCTGATGGTCATTGACAGCAGCGAACGCCACTGCCACGCCATCACCAGCAGCACAATCACCACGCCGCTACCCATCATCCAGAGATCGTCTGGCGTAACCGCCAGCAGGTCGCCAAACAGATACGCCATCAGATCGACTCGCACGTTCTTCATCAGGCTGACGACAACCAGGCCCAGCGACAGCGCGCTGTGCGCCATAATGCCCAGCAGGGTATCGATAGCCAGATGCGGACGCCGCTCCAGCCAGACCAGTCCCAGCGCCAGACAGACCGTCACCAGAATCACTGCGTAGTAGGGGTTCACGTTCAGCAGCAGGCCAAAGGCTACGCCGAGCAGAGACGCGTGCGCCAGGGTATCGCCAAAGTAGGACATCTTACGCCAGACGACGAAAGAACCCAGCGGACCGGCAGCCAGCGCTAACATCACACCGCCTATCCAGCCCGGTAATAACAACTCAATCATGATGAACCCTGTCCTTTGCGTAAAACGATACGTCCCTGAAGGTCGTGAAGATGATTATGGTGATGACGGTAGATCGCCAGCTCCTGCGCACCGCGCGGGCCAAACATCGCGATGAATTCGGGATGCTGCGAGACGGCTTCCGGCGTGCCGGAACAGCAGATGTGATGATTGAGGCACAACACCTCATCGGTTTTCGCCATCACCAGATGCAGATCGTGGGAAACCATCAGCACACCGCAGTTCATCTCAACCCGTAACTGATTGATCAGGTCATAAAGCGCAACCTGACCGTTCACATCCACACCCTGTGTCGGCTCATCCAGCACCAGCAACTGAGGCTGATTCAGCAGGGCGCGCGCAAGCAGCACGCGCTGAGTTTCACCGCCGGAAAGCTTCTGCAACGGGGAGTTGAGCAGATGGCCCGCCTGCACACGTTTCAGGGCCGGCATAATTTCCACGTGTTTGCTGCCACGTGTCAGACGCATAAAACGCTCAACCGTGACCGGCAGGGTGGGGTCGATGTGCAGCTTCTGTGGCACGTAGCCGATACGCAGAGCAGAATCACGCTGAACCGAACCAGTTGTGGGGGCGAGCAGGCCGAGCACCACACGCACCAGTGTTGATTTTCCGGCACCGTTGGGACCCAACAGGGTGAGGATTCGGCCAGGCTGCAACGCCAGACTGACGCCTGATAACACATTGCGCTGGTTAAATTTTATCGAAACGTTATCGAGTGTGACAAGTGAGGTCATAGTATTTACAGGTTGCACAGAATTTCGAATGTTATAATATCACATTCCACCTCATGGTCACGATGGAATGACGCAATATGTTACATAATAATAAGGGCTCAATTTTCGCCCTGACTGCTTTATCTGTTTCAGCTTTGTTAACCCTTCCTGCCCAGGCGAATGTCGTGGCTTCACTCAAACCGGTAGGTTTTATCGCCGCAGCGATTGCTGATGGCGTTACACCGGTTGAGGTGTTGCTGCCGGACGGCGCGTCCGAACACGACTATGCCTTGCGGCCATCTGATGCAAAACGCTTAAAAAACGCGGATTTAGTTGTCTGGGTTGGGCCAGAAATGGAAGCCTTTATGGCAAAGTCGGCGGCTGAACTTCCGGCTCAAAAAAACCTTGCGATTAAGAACATCGACGGCGTAAAACCGTTATTGATTAGCGGTGGTGAAGATGAAGATGAACACGCAGTGGAAAAATCCGAAGATCAGGATGCTGAAGCGCATCATCACCATCACGGCGAGTTTAATATGCACCTGTGGTTGTCGCCAGAGATTGCGCGCAAAACCGCGGTTGCAATCCATGGAAAATTATTGGAACTTATGCCGCAAGATAAGGCCAAACTTGACGCCAACCTCCAGCAGTTTGAGGTAGCTTTGGCAGACACGGACAAACGCGTTAGGGCACAACTTGCTCCGGTCAGAAATAAAGGATATTTCGTTTTTCACGACGCTTACACGTACTTTGAAAAGCACTACGGTCTCTCGCCCGCCGGGCATTTTACCGTCAATCCTGAAATTCAACCGGGCGCTCAGCGTTTACACCAGATACGAACACAGTTGGTTGAGCAAAAGGCGGTCTGCGTCTTTGCTGAGCCACAATTCAGGCCAGCAGTCATCGATGCTGTCTCCCGCGGAACACAGGTGCGTAAAGGCACGCTTGATCCCCTGGGCACGGACATCAGCTTAGCCAAAGACAGCTATGTGAAATTCCTCTCACAACTGTCGAGCCAGTATGAAAGCTGCCTGAATGGAGCATGAGGAATAGGTAAAAGTGCAGCAGATAGCCCGCTCTGTCGCCCTCGCATTTAATAATTTGCCGCGCCCCCACCGCGTAATGCTGGGATCGTTAACTGTAGTCACTCTGGCCGTCGCTGTCTGGCGGCCTTACGTTTATCATCCGGCGGATGATGTGACGCCCATCGTTAAAAACATTGAGCTGGATAAGAATACGCTCCGCACGCTGTTGCCAGAAGCCAGTGAGCCGATCGATCAAAGCACACCGGAACCGGACGAAGAGCTGCCCGCGGATGATGTCGACACTGACGTGCCCGAAACGGCAGGGGTGCATGACTATACCGTTTCATCCGGCGATACCCTAAGCAGTGCCCTGAATCAGTATGGCATCGACATCGGTGATATCAATGCGCTGGTGGTGAGCGATCGCGATCTGCGCAATCTGCAGGTCGGTCAGCAGTTGAGCTGGACGCTGGATGATGATGGTGGCCTGAAAACCCTGAGCTGGGAAATTTCCCGTCGTGAAACCCGTACCTATGAGCGCACCCCAGCCGGTGGCTTTAAAATGGATGCGGAGATGCAGAAGGGCGAGTGGCGCAACAGCGTGATGCAAGGCGAAGTGCGCGGCAGTTTCGCCGCCAGCGCCATGCGGGCGGGGTTGAGCGGGGCTGAAGCCAGCGCCGTGATTAAAGCGATGCAGTGGCAGATGGACTTTCGTAAGCTGCGTGCTGGCGACCAGTTCAGCGTGCTGATGTCACGTGAAATGCTGGATGGCAAGAGTGCGCAGAGTCAGTTGCTGGGTGTGCGCCTGCGCAGCGGCGGTAAAGATTATTACGCATTCCGCGCGGAAGATGGCAAGTTCTACGATCGCAGCGGCTCGGGTCTGGCACGCGGCTTTATGCGCTTCCCGACGGTTAAGCAGTATCGTGTCTCATCCAACTTCAATCCGCGTCGTCTTAACCCGGTAACCGGCCGCATTGCGCCGCACAAAGGTGTCGACTTTGCGCTGCCAATCGGTACGCCGGTGCTGGCAGTGGGTGATGGTGAGATCGTGGTAGCGAAAAACGGCGGTGCCGCCGGTAACTACGTTGCTATCCGCCATGGTCGTCAGTATATGACGCGCTATATGCACATGAAGAAAGTGCTGGTGAAGCCAGGTCAGAAAGTAAAACGTGGCGACCGTATTGGACTGTCCGGCAATACCGGGCGCTCCACCGGACCGCATCTGCATTTCGAAATCTGGATCAATAACCAGGCGGTTAACCCATTAACGGCGAAGCTGCCGCGCATGGAAGGTCTGACCGGCAAAGATCGCAGCGATTATATGACACAGGTTAAATCCTGGCTGCCTCAGCTGGGTCTGAAGTAAGCGAATTTCGTCAAATCGCGCAAAAACCGACGGCTTCCTCCGTCGGTTTTTTGCTATCTGGCGCACGATGATTGCAAATTTTCAGGTCGTCACTATCATAAGCCGGTCATTGCTTGAGGCGAGTGCATGGAAACCCGTAAAAAAAATAACATTGAATTTATTCCCGTTTTTGAACGTTCTTTTCTCAAACCCAGGTACTGGGGCAGCTGGCTGGCAATAGGTGCGCTGGCGGGTCTGGCTTATTTACCGCCGAAAGTGCGCGATCCGCTGCTGGGCCGGTTAGGGAGGTTAGCCGGTAAGCTGGCAAAGGGCGCACGTCGCCGCGCGCTGATTAATCTTTATTATTGCCTGCCGGAACTCAGTGAAGAGCAGCGCGCCACGCTGGTCGATGAGATGTTTGCGACAGCGCCGCAGGCAATGACAATGATGACCGAGCTGGTGCTGCGCGATCCGGCACGTATCCGGCAGCGCGTTGAGTGGCATGGTCGTGAAATCATCGATCAGATGAAAGCTGAGCAGCAGAATGTGATTTTCCTGGTGCCACACGGCTGGGCGGTCGATATTCCCGCCATGCTGCTGGCGTCAGAAGGCCAGAAGATGGCGGCCATGTTCCACAATCAGAGCGACCCGCTGCTGGACTATGCCTGGAACACTGCCCGTCGTCGCTATGGCGGCCGGATGCATGCCCGCAACGACGGGATTAAGCCGTTTATCAGTTCAGTACGTCAGGGTTACTGGGGCTACTATCTGCCCGATCAGGATCACGGTGCTGAGCACAGCGAATTTGTCGATTTCTTCGCTACCTACAAGGCGACATTGCCTGCGGTAGGCCGGCTGATGAAGGTGTGCCGTGCCCGCGTGGTGCCGCTGTTCCCGGTTTATAACAGTGAAACGCACAAGCTTGAGATTTATGTGCGTCCGCCGATGGATGATTTGCTGGAGGCCGACGATCACCAACTGGCTCGCCGGATGAATGAAGAGGTGGAGATGTTTGTTCGCCCGCATCCCGAGCAGTACACGTGGATCCTCAAGCTGCTGAAGACCCGTAAAGAGGGTGACATCGAACCCTATTCGCGCAAAGAGCTTTATCCGCGCAAGTAGCAGAAAGGCCGCGAGAGCGGCCTTTTTGGTACGTCGGGTTTGGTTAGCGGTAAGTTCGAAAATGCTTAGGGAACACGGTCAGATCGGAAAGGCGCTTAAGCCATCCCTGGCCGCTCGGCCCGCGCCATCCGTGGCGCGGGACGCTTTCCTCCTCTGCCCGTGTTCCCTGCGCTTTAAGTTTATTTGCCGCTTTCAGATTCACTCAGATCCAGCGATTAAGTGATAATAAAAAGGCCGCTTTCGCAGCCTTTTATGAGTGAATAAAAGCGCTGACTCAGGAAGCATACCCCCTGCCAAAGACGCAAACCGCCATCCGTGGCATGCTCAGCGCAGACGATTACGTAGCTTTGTTATAACGCTTCCAGCCTGCTGCGACGTTTGCGCTCGCGCATAAACAGGGTCACGAGACCAAACCACAGCACGCCACTGATAAAGTTAATCAGACAGAACCACAACGTGCCGCCGCTGAAGTAGCCACTTTTCGCCAGCTCAATTCCCACCGCCAGCGTCAGAATACTGATCATCCCCAGCATGGCCGCCACGCTGCCTTTGCCTTCATCGCTGGCGTAGAGCGTCAGACGATAAAGTCCGGCATTCACCATCCCCGCGCCAAAGGCGTAGAGGCTCAGGCCCGCCGTGATGAGCAGATAACCGTGGCTGTTCATCAGGCTTGCTACCAGCGCCAGACTCAGGCCAATCAGAATCGGCCAGGCGGCGAACTTCACCGGCTGTTCAATCGGCACCCGTCCGGCCAGCTTACTCAGCGTCAGATTACCGGCAATCATCGCCAGAAAAACCGGCAGCTGCAGCAGGGCATACTGCATGCGAGACAGACCTTCGTCATGCATCAGGATCACCGGTGACAGCGCAACCCAGGTGAGGATCGGAATAAACACCAGCCCGATAGCAAAAGACCCAAACATCACCAGCCGGTCTTTCATCAGTCGGCCATAGTTACGCGCCAGATTCGGCAGGGAGATGGAGTGACTTCGGTCGCCTGCGGTTTCGGGCATCACACGCCACAACACCACAAACGCGACCAGACTGCAGGCGGCAAACAGCCAGAACATACTGCGCCAGCTGCCCACGGTGAGCCAGGCGGCGCCGGCAAGCGGACCTGCCAGCGGGGCCAGCAGCGCGACGTTAGCCATCAGCGCCATCATGCGCACCGCCAGCGCCTCATCAAAGGTTTCCTGAATGGCGGCATAGCCGACCGCGCCGATAAAGCAGAGGCTGATACCCTGGATAAAACGCAGGCCAACAAACTCTTCAATCGAACTGACCCAGTTGGTCAGTATGCAGGCGACGGCAAAAAACAGAATGCCGGAGAGCATCACCGGTCGCCGGCCAAACTTATCAGAGAGTGGACCCAGCAGCCATTGCAGCACTACACCACCAATCAGGTAAGCCGTCAGCGACGTAGAAACCCATTCCGGGCCAACGGAGAACTCGCTGGTGACGATCAGCATGCCGGGCTGGATCATGTCATGAGCGATATAGGTAGCAAACTCGAACAGCACTAACGCCAGAGGAAAAAGTAAAATTCGGCCGGTAAGCTGGCTGATGGGCTGGAAACGGGGCATCTTGCCTCCTTGTCAGAAAAGAAAAACGCGACTGCCAGGCAGTCGCGTCGTTGATTCTACACCGACAATGTAAACGCGGGCGCAATTAATCCACGCGCAGCACGCGGGTCGTGTTGGTGGTGCCGGTGGCGCCCATCACATCACCCTGGGTCACGATGACCAGATCGCCTGAAACCAGGAAACCTTTATCGCGCAGCAGATTAACCGCGTCGTGTGCGGCCGCAACACCGTCGTTGTTACTGTCGAAGAACACTGGCGTCACACCGCGATAGAGTGCAGTGAGGTTCAGCGTACGTTCATGGCGAGACATCGCAAAGATCGGCAGGCCCGACGTGATACGTGAGGTCATCAGCGGAGTACGTCCCGACTCGGTCATGGTGATGATCGCAGTAACGCCCTGCAGATGGTTTGCGGCGTACATGGAAGACATGGCGATTGCTTCTTCGACGTTGTCGAACTGCACATCCAGACGGTGTTTGGAGACGTTGACGCTTGGGATCTTCTCCGCGCCCAGGCAGACCTTCGCCATCGCTGAGACGGTTTCTGCCGGATACTGACCCGCTGCGGTTTCTGCAGAGAGCATCACGGCATCGGTGCCATCCAGCACGGCGTTAGCCACGTCCATGACTTCTGCGCGGGTTGGCATCGGGTTAGTAATCATCGACTCCATCATCTGCGTCGCCGTAATGATGGTGCGGTTAAGTTGACGGGCACGACGAATTAATGCTTTCTGAATGCCGACCAGTTCGGGATCGCCAATCTCAACGCCCAGGTCGCCACGCGCTACCATCACCACGTCTGATGCCAGAATGATGTCATCCATCGCTTCCTGGCTGGCAACCGCTTCGGCACGTTCCACTTTAGCGACCAGCTTAGCGTCACAACCCGCTTCACGCGCCAGACGACGCGCCAGGTTCATATCTTCGCCACAACGTGGGAAGGAGACGGCCAGATAATCGACGCGGATCTTAGCGGCGGTGATAATGTCTGCCTTGTCTTTTTCGGTCAGCGCTTCAGCTGACAGGCCGCCGCCCAGCTTGTTAATGCCTTTGTTGTTCGACAGCGGGCCACCGACAGTGACTTCGGTGAAAACTTTCGTGTTCTGAACTTCCAGCACCTTCAGCTGCACACGGCCATCATCCAGCAGCAGGATATCGCCCGGCACCACATCTTCAGGCAGACCTTTGTAGTCGATACCAACGCGCTCTTTATCGCCTTCGCCTTTACCCAGGCTGGCATCCAGCAGAAAACGGTCGCCGATATTCAGGAAAACTTTGCCTTCTTTGAAGGTCGAAACACGAATTTTTGGGCCCTGGAGGTCACCGAGGATAGCCACGTGGCGGCCCAGTTTTGCGGCAATTTCACGCACTTTATCGGCACGTAGCTGATGGTCTTCTGGCGTGCCGTGAGAGAAGTTGAGTCGTACAACGTTCGCACCGGCAGCGATGATTTTTTCGAGGTTATTATCACGATCGGTGGCCGGGCCGAGGGTTGTTACGATTTTGGTTCTTCTGAGACGTCTTGACATCGGGGACTCCGTAAACATTTAAGCGTGTCCGGGTCTGTGGACACAGCATGGTTATCTATTCTATATGATCGACGGGTTGTGATACGACTCACATTGTAAATGCGATGTTAATTTTTTTACTGATCACTCTCTTTACGAAGGGTGTTCTTTTCATAACGCGACGCTTTCAACGCTTCTTTCACGCGTTTCAGGTTTTCCCGGAAGGGGGCACCCCGTTCCAGGGTAAAACCGGTCGCCAGCACATCGATCACGGTTAACTGCGCCAGGCGCGACACCATCGGCAAATAGACATCCGTATCTTCCGGTACATCAAGCACTAAAGCTGTCGCTGCTTCATGGGCAAGGGGTGAATCGGGAGAGGTGATGGCAATAACGGTGGAACCGTTTACACGGGCCAGACGAGCCAGTTCTACCATATTTTTTGTGCGTCCAGTATGTGAAATGAGAACAAAAACGTCACCGGCTCGACTATTTATGCAACTCATGCGCTGGATCACAATATCGTCCGACCAGATGACCGGCAGATTAAAGCGCAGAAATTTGGTAAAGGCGTCATGCGCCACGACGGCGGATGCCCCCAGCCCGAAAAAGGCGAGTTTGTCGGCCTGCGCAAGCAGGGTGACGGCCTGTTGCAGCTGCGTGCTGTTTAGCTGATCGCGCACCCGCTGCAGTCCAGCCAGCGCCGAGTCGAAGATCTTGTGGCTGTAGTCCTCCACACTGTCGTCATCCTCCACACCCCGGCTGACCCAGCTGCTGCTTTTCACCAGGCTCTGCGCCAGCAGCAGCTTAAAGTCGGGAAAGCCGCGTGCGCCCAGTCGATGGCAGAAGCGGTTTACGGTGGGTTCACTCACGCCGGCAACACCTGCCAGCGTCGCAATGCTGGAGTGTATCGCTGCCTGGGGTGCAGCCAGAATCTGGCGGGCGACTTTCTGTTCCGCTTTGCTCAGCGCAGCGAACTGCGCCTCAATTTTTTCCAGCATATTCATAAGCCGATGACCATTATCGCTTTTATCAATTTCAATTATCACTGTCGTCAGCGCCGATTAACAGAGACTATATCGCGTCAGCGGCCGACAGGCGCAACGGCGGACAAGCCGATGGCGCTTTTTTTTGGGATACTTTGACCGGTGCCAGATTTCCTGACACCAGCAGACACAGAAAAAACCGGCAATCCGCACGTGTCATCACACGCGCGCAGCGCATCCGGTACAGAGTTAATGCGGTTGACCCGGCGAGTCGGTTTACCTGGCGCGGGGAAAAAAGTACATTGTGCTGAAAGAAAATAATAACCTGGACCCGGTGGCAGAGGATGCATCACCACCGGACTATCCTGCAACGAGGAGAGGAAAATGGCGGTAACACAAATAGCCCAGGCATGCGATCTGGTGATTTTCGGTGCCAAAGGCGATCTTGCACGCCGTAAACTGTTGCCTTCACTGTACCAGTTAGAGAAAGCGGGTCAGATCCACGAGGAAACCCGCATTATTGGTGTCGGCCGTGCCGAGTGGGATAAAGCGGAATACACCAAAGTGGTACGTGAAGCGCTGGAAACCTTCATGAAGGAGAAGATTGACGAAGCGCTGTGGGACAAACTCAGCAATCGCCTCGACTTCTGCAACCTCGATGTTAATGACACCACGCACTTCCCGAAACTGGGCAAGATGCTGGACCAGAAAAACCGCACCACCATTAACTACTTTGCGATGCCGCCGAGCACCTTTGGCGCCATCTGTCAGGGACTGGGCACCGCGAAGCTGAATGCGAAACCGGCGCGCGTGGTGATGGAGAAGCCGCTCGGTACTTCACTGGAAACCTCGCAGGAGATCAACGACAGCGTTGGTGAATACTTCGATGAGAGCCAGGTGTTCCGTATCGACCACTATCTCGGCAAAGAAACCGTGCTTAACCTGCTGGCGCTGCGCTTTGCTAACTCTATCTTCGTGAATAACTGGGATAATCGCACCATCGACCACGTGCAGATCACCGTGGCCGAAGAGGTGGGTATCGAAGGCCGCTGGGGTTACTTCGATAAAGCGGGTCAGATGCGTGACATGATTCAGAACCACCTGTTGCAGATTCTGACTATGATCGCCATGTCGCCGCCGTCCGATCTCAGTGCCGACAGCATCCGTGACGAAAAAGTTAAAGTGCTGCGCTCGCTGCGCCGCATCGACCAGACCAACGTGCGTGAGAAAACTGTACGCGGTCAGTACACAGCGGGTTTTGTGCAGGGTAAAAAAGTACCAGGCTACCTGGAAGAAGAGGGGGCCAATAAAACGAGCGCCACGGAGACTTTCGTCGCGATTCGTGTCGATATCGACAACTGGCGCTGGGCAGGCGTGCCGTTCTACCTGCGTACCGGTAAGCGTTTACCGACCAAGTGTTCCGAAGTGGTGGTCTACTTTAAAAACCCTGAGATGAACCTGTTCAAAGATTCCTACTCAGAGCTGCCGCAGAACAAGCTGACCATTCGTCTGCAGCCGGACGAGGGCGTGGATATCGAGATCCTGAATAAAGTGCCAGGCCTCGATCACAAGCACAAGTTGCAGACCACCAAGCTTGATCTGAGCTACTCCGAGACGTTCAATCAGTCGCACCTTGCCGATGCTTACGAGCGTCTGCTGCTGGAGAGCATGCGCGGTATCCAGGCGCTGTTTGTGCGTCGCGATGAAGTTGAAGCCGCATGGACCTATGTCGATTCGATTATCAACGCATGGGCGGCAGATGGTGATTCTTCCAAGCCGTATCAGGCCGGCACCTGGGGTCCGGTGGCCTCGGTGGCGATGATCACCCGCGATGGCCGCTCGTGGAACGAGTTTGAATAACTGAAGTGATGATGAAGCCCGCAATGCGGGCTTTTTTTCGCCTTCATACCGGACCAGCAAATATGAATAAAACTGAACTGCTGTTTCAAAATGGGCACAGGAGGATAGACGCTCAGGAAGCGAATCATGTATGGTAGTGACGCAATTTCAGGGCAGGAGCCGATGCTCCATGACCGGGCCACAATCCCGGTGTTATCAAGCAAGGGGAACTGATGAAAAACTGGAAAACGAGTGCTGAGCAGATTCTGACCACCGGACCTGTGGTGCCGGTCATCGTGGTGAACAAACTGGAACACGCTGTGCCGATGGCGAAAGCGCTGGTGGCAGGCGGTGTCAGAGTGCTGGAAGTCACGCTGCGCACGCCCGTAGCGATGGATGCACTGCGTGCGATAATCAAAGAAGTGCCGGATGCGATTGTTGGTGCGGGCACAGTGATTAATCCGCAGCAGTTACAGGAAGTGACCGATGCCGGTGCACAGTTTGTTATCAGCCCTGGCGTCACGGAATCGCTGCTGAAAGCGGCGGTTGAAGGGCCGGTTCCATTGATTCCAGGAATCAGCACGGTTTCTGAGTTAATGACCGCTATGGACTATGGTCTGCGCGAGTTTAAGTTTTTCCCGGCAGAAGCGAATGGCGGTGTGAAAGCGCTGCAGGCGATTGGCGGACCTTTCCCGCAGGTGCGTTTCTGTCCGACCGGCGGCATCTCTCCGGCCAACTACCGTGACTATCTGGCGCTGAAAAGCGTGCTGTGCATCGGCGGCTCCTGGCTGGTGCCTGACGACGCGATGGAAGCGGGCGACTGGGATCGCATCACCCGGCTGGCTCGCGAAGCTGTCGACGGCGCGAAATAAGTAATGGCGGTGAGCATCTGCTCACCGCACACCTACTCCTGAACCTTAACCGCCGCTGCGCTGGCAACTGCACGCGCAATCGCCTGCGTAGTGCTGTCACCGCTGGCAAGTGCGACGCCCAGACGACGCTGCCCGCTGATCTCCGGCTTCCCGAACAGCCGCAGTTGCAGACCGGCCCCCAGTGCTGCTTCGACATTCACAAACTGCACATTCTGGCTGGTCAGTTGCGGCAGGATAACGGCAGAGGCTGATGGTCCATACTGACGAATCCCGCCAATCGGCAGACCCAGGAACGCCCGTACGTGCAGCGCAAACTCTGACAGATCCTGCGAAATCAGCGTGACCATACCGGTGTCGTGGGGACGTGGTGAAACTTCACTGAATACCACCTCATCACCGCAGACAAACAGCTCAACGCCAAACAGGCCGTATCCGCCCAGCGCCTTAACCACCTGCGCGGCAACATCCTGCGCCCGCTGCAGCGCCAGTTCGCTCATCTGCTGTGGCTGCCAGGATTCACGATAGTCGCCATCCTCCTGTCGGTGACCAATCGGCGCACAGAAGTGAATGCCATCGACGGCGCTGATGGTCAGCAGGGTGATCTCAAAATCGAAGTTAACAACGCCTTCGACGATGACGCGACCGGCACCGGCGCGGCCACCCTGTTGGGCATAATCCCAGGCTTTCTCCAGCTGGCTGGCATCGCGAATAAAGCTCTGGCCTTTGCCGGATGAACTCATCACCGGTTTTACAATGCACGGGAAGCCGATTTCGGTCGCGGCTTCATCGAACCGCGCTTTGCTGTCGGCAAAGCGATAGCGTGAAGTCGGCAGTGACAACTCTTCAGCCGCCAGGCGGCGAATGCCTTCGCGGTTCATGGTCAGCTTTGCGGCACGGGCGGTCGGAACCACGCGCTGGCCCTGTTGCTCCAGCTCAAGCAGCATATCCGTGGCGATGGCTTCAATTTCCGGCACCACAAAGTCAGGCTTCTCTTCGGCAATCAGCGCAGCCAGCGCTGCCCCATCCAGCATATTGATCACATGGCTGCGATGGGCGACATGCATCGCCGGGGCATCGGCGTAACGATCCACCGCAATCACTTCCACACCCAGTCGCTGACACTCCAGCGCCACCTCTTTACCCAGTTCACCTGAACCCAATAGCATCACACGCGTCGCCGCCGGACGCAGCGCTGTTCCGAGAGTCGTCATATATTCACCTAAGCAGTCAAATTCGCGCGCAAGTATAAACGAAAACGTTTGCGTTCTCATCTTTCGTCCATCTGACGCTGCTTTTTGCCATACTTTTCCCGCTCTGACGTTTCCTGACATGCTTTTGGTCAGGATAGCGGGCTGACATCCTTAAAGGAGTGAATGATGAATAACTGGTTGCAACAGATTCAGTCGGTACTGGCAAAGAAGGGCGGTGAAGGCAAATCGGGCGGCGGCTTAAGTGACATGCTGGCACCGGGTGCGCTGGGCGGTCTGGCCGCCATGCTGGTCTCCAGTAAGTCGTCACGCAAACTGCTGACCAAATATGGCGGCAAAGCGCTGATTATTGGTGGTGGCGCGGCCGCTGGTGCGGTGCTGTGGAATAAATATAAGCAGCGGGTCAGCGAAGCACACCAGAATGAACCTGACTTTGGCGTAGCTCAGACGCCCATCGACCAGCGCGCTGAACGTCTGGTCACGGCGCTGGTGTTTGCCGCTAAAAGTGACGGGCACATCGACGATCAGGAGCGGGCAGCCATTGAGCAGAATATTCATCAGTCCGGTTACGGCCAGGATGCAGAACAGCTGATTCAGAAAGCGATGAACCGCCCGCTGGATCCGCAGTGGCTGGCCGCCGATGTGAAAAATGAGGAAGAGGCGCTGGAGCTTTACTTCCTGAGCTGTACCGCTATCGACGTCGATCACTTTATGGAACGCAGCTATCTCTCCGCGCTGGGCGACGCGCTGAAAATTCCTCAGGATGTCCGCGACGACATCCAGCAGGATCTTGAGGCTGAAAAAGCCCGTTTGCCTGCCGGTTAATCCTGGCTAAAGTCCGCTGGCTGGTTACACGAAGTGATTTGCCCGCGGCATCTTCTCTCGTCATACCTGGCTTCCGGCTGGTGAAGTGTTACGCTTACAGATCATTACGTTGATGGAGACGGATGGATGAAAGCACCCATCGCAAAAAAAATTCCCCATGAGATGACGCTGCACGGCGAGACGCGCGTTGACGATTACTACTGGCTGCGCGACGACAAACGCGAAAACAGCGAAGTCCTTGATTACCTGCGTGCCGAAAACAATTACGGCAAAAAAATCATGTCATCGCAGCAGCCGCTGCAGGACCGGGTATTAAAAGAGATTATCGATCGGCTGCCGCCGGAAGATCACTCAGTGCCCTATGTTAAAAACGGTTACCGCTATCAGAGCCGCTATCAGAGTGGTAACGAATATCCGGCCTATTACCGCCAGCCGGCAGCAAGCGAGGAGTCTGGCGAGTGGAACCTGCTGCTGGATGCCAACCAGCGCGCCTCGCACAGCGATTTTTATACAATGGGCGCGCTGCACATCAGCCCTGACAACCGGGTGATGGCGCTGGCCGAAGATTTTCTGTCGCGACGCCAGTACGGCATCCGGTTCCGCAACCTGGAGAGTGGCAGCTGGTATCCTGAAGTGCTGAGTAACGCCTCATCGAGCTTCGCCTGGGGCAACGACTCCCGCACGATCTACTATGTGCAGAAACATCCGCAGACGCTGCTCTCTTATCAGGTGTGGCGACATGAACTGGGTATGCCGCAGTCGGAGGACAAGCTCGTCTACGCAGAGCAGGATGATACCTATCATCTCAGCGTGCACAAAAGCACCTCCAAGCAGTTCATCATGATTGCGCTCTACAGCACCAACACCAGCGAAATTCAGCTAATCGATGCGAACTTCCCCGATGCGCAGCCACATGTGTTTCTGCCGCGCCGTCGCGATCATGAATACAGCATCGACCATTACGATCACCAGTTCTTCATTCGCTCAAACCGCGAAGGCAAAAACTTCGGGCTGTATCGCAGTCGCTATCTGGATGAGTCACGCTGGGAAACGCTGATCCCGGCGCGGGAACAGGTGGTGATGGAGGATTTCCAGCTATTTCGCGACTGGCTGGTCGTTGAGGAGCGCCAGCGCGGCTTAACCAGCCTGCGACAGATTAACTGGGCCAGCGGCGAGACCAGCGGCATCGCTTTTGACGATCCGACCTATGTAACATGGCTGGCATATAATCCGACGCCGCGCACCAGCAAACTGCGCTACGGTTATTCGTCGATGACCACGCCGACCACGCTGTTTGAACTGGATATGGATACCGGCGAACGCCGAATCCTGAAACAGAGTCAGGTCAAAGGCTTTAACGCGGAGGATTACAAAAGCGAGCATCACTGGATTAAAGTCAGCGATGGCACTGAAGTGCCGGTGTCGGTGGTCTATCACCGCAAACATTACCAGCACGGTCAGAACCCGATGCTTGTTTATGGGTATGGCGCCTACGGCAGCAGCATGGATGCCGATTTCAGCGTCAGCCGTCTGAGCCTGCTGGATCGCGGCTTTGTCTATGCGCTGATACAGGTGCGCGGCGGCGGTGAGCTGGGGCAACAGTGGTATGACGGCGGTCGTCTGCTCAACAAAATGAACAGCTTTACCGACTTTATTGATGTCACGGATGCGCTGGTGGCGCGCGGTATCGGCCATCCGGAACGGCTCTATGCGATGGGTGGCAGTGCAGGCGGCCTGCTCATGGGCGGGGTGATTAATCTGGCACCTCAGCGGTTCCACGGTGTCGTGGCGCAGGTGCCGTTTGTGGATGTGGTCACCACCATGCTGGATGAGTCGATTCCGCTGACGACCGGTGAATATGACGAGTGGGGTAACCCCAACGATCCTGAGTACTATTACTACATCCGCCAGTACAGCCCCTATGACAATATCGAGGCGAAAGCTTATCCCCACCTGCTGGTCACGACCGGCCTGCATGACTCACAGGTGCAGTACTGGGAACCGGCCAAGTGGGTGGCGAAGCTGAGATCGATGAAAACGGATAACAACCTGCTGCTGCTCTGCACCGATATGGATTCCGGTCACGGCGGTAAGTCGGGGCGTTACAAAGCCTACGAGGGTATCGCGATGGAGTACACCTTCCTGCTCGGACTGGCGCAGGGCACCCTGCCGCCCGCTCAGGATTACTGAGACTCCGACAGGTATTTATTCAGCGCCTGCCGCAATGGCGGGCGCAAATCGCTGACATTATTCAGCACCCACTTCAGGTAGCCCGGATCCTTTCTCGCAATCACCGCAATTGCCTGGCCGCGATATTTACCGAACGGCAAAATGTCGTCGCGCTGGGCCGCCGGTTGTGAACGCACAATCATCTCGGAGGCGCCCCAGCCGGAGACATCCATAATCCGAATCAGCAGCGCTGCCGTGACATAACAGTCATAAAGCGCGCGGTGCGCATGCAGATCAGCGGGCGGCGTCACATCCAGCTTAAGCGAATGTCGCAGTGCCTGGTTGCCATATTTAATGCCCGGCCAGAGCTGGCGCGCCAGCTGCATGGTGCAGATCCATTCACCGTACATCTCTGGCAGCATCCGGCGATCAAAACTGGCGTTATGCGCCACGTAGAAAGCACTGCCGTAATAGCGCGGAATCGCCTCTTCAATGGTCGGTTTACCGGCGACCATCGCTTCGGTGATGCGATGCACCGCCATCGCCTGACGGCTGATAGGGCGATCGGGCAGGGTGAGATCGCTCATCGGATTCACAATCTGACCGTTGACCACATCCACGGACGCGACTTCCACCACGCCGCCCTGCAGGCCGCAGGTTTCGGTATCGATAACGCGGAACATCATTGCTTCATCTTCGGTTCATAAGGAAGGCGCGACAGGCTAAGTGACGCCTGGCGGTATTGCATCAGACGCTGACGAAACCAGTCACGCAGCGCTTCGGGCTGTTCCTGCGCCACCATTTCGGCGACGACTGGCATGTTGTAGCGCTCTTTGAACGCCACGCCCGCTGCCGCCAAATCGACATTGATCTTATCTTTCTCTTCCGGGGACAGCACGGCAAGGTTATGGCTCATAATATTCTCCTGACGATAGCCGGCAAAAGTAATGTTTTCGGCGGTATGAATCAAGGATAAGGATCGCATCGCTGGCCTCGACAGTGCAAAACCAGCAGCGTATCCTTTTGCCACATTTATCGCCCTGGCGGCGGTTAAAAGGATGATCTTATGCAGAAAAAACCCATTTCCCGCATGGTTATTATGCTGGCGGCAACCGGACTGATGGCTTTCAGCTCGCTGGCGGCAGCGCATGCACATCTCCAGACCTCTATCCCGTCAGCCAAAGCGCAGGTGACGACATCTCCCGATGTGCTGACGCTGAATTTTAGCGAAGATATTGAAGCGGCATTCAGCGGCGTTACGCTGCTGGACAGTGCACAGAAACCCGTTGAGACGACCAAAGCCCGCGTTGAAGCTGACCAGAAAAATCGCCTGATTGTCGGCCTGTCTCAGCCGCTGAAAGCGGGCAGTTATCAGGTCAACTGGCATGTGCTGTCGGTGGATGGACATAAAACCGCAGGAAGCTATCGCTTTAGCGTGAAGTAACCCTGTGACCACCCTCTGGATCCTGCTGCGTGCGCTGCATTTCGCCGCCGTGATGCTGCTAACCGGCAGCGCCTGTTACAGCGCACTGCTGGCACCCAAACGTTATCGGCCCCTGCTGGCGCGACGATTAATTCCGCTGGTGAAAGGGAGCGCCTGGCTGGCGCTGCTGAGCGCACTGGCGATGCTGGCCTGCCAGAATGTGTTGATGAGCGGCGACAGTACTAATCTGGCCGATACCGATACCGATATCTGGCTGGCGGTGCTTGGCACACATTTTGGTGCGGTGTGGCAGTGGGAAATCATTTTCGGCGTTATGGGCATTGTCGCGCTATCACTGACCGGAAAATTGCGTCAGCAGACGTTGCTGCTGGCTGGCGTGCTGCAACTGGGCTGCATGGCCCTGACGGGTCATTCAGCAATGCGCGACGGCTTGACCGGTCTGTTTCAGCAGATTAACCAGGCGGTGCATTTAATTGCCGCGGCGTTCTGGGTCGGTGGATTATTGCCCTTGCTACTGTTGATGTGCGAGGCGCGCCAGATCGATCGCCGCACTGACGCGATTCGTACCATGATGCGGTTTTCGCGCTATGGTCATCTGGCGGTGGCGTTAACGCTGCTGAGCGGCGTGATAAACAGCGTGATGATCGCGGGGTGGCCACTGATGTGGCACGATTCACGCTACATTGTTTTGTTGCTCTGCAAAGTGCTGCTGGTGTCACTGATGGTGCTGGTGGCGCTGATCAATCGATACTGGCTGGTGCCGCGCTTCCGCCTGGCGGGCAGCGGCACGCAGCTAAAATTTATTCGCATGACGCAGCTTGAACTGCTGCTGGCGTGTGGCGTGGTTGGGCTGGTGAGCGTATTTGCTACGCTGTCACCAGCCTGAATGTGGTTTAAGAGAGAAAAGGGTAGTTATGTTGCTGAAAAAAGTGATCCCCGCAATCCTGTTGTTATCCGTATGCGGCCAGGCGCTGGCGGCACAAATCATTACCGTCAGCCGCTTTGAGATTGGTAAAGAGAAGTGGCCGTTTAACCGTGAAGAGGTGATGCTGACCTGTGAGAAAGAGGGTGCGATGTTTGCCATCAACCCGAGCACGCTGATGCAATACCCGCTGAATGACATCGCCGACCAGCTGTTTAAAAACAAACAGGTGAAAGCGCAGCCGATCAGCGTGATTCAGGCCGAAGACAAAGCGCATCCGGGCCAGATGATGAGCCTGCAGCCGATTGTTGAGCGCACTCAGGCGCTGTGCGGTAAATAAACCTCCCGAGTGCAGCCTCGCGCTGCGCCCAATCAAGGATTTTTGCCGTTGCGATCACAAACTGATCCGGTTTATGGCCCTGATCCCCGCGTTTGCTGGCATTTCCACCGCGCTGTTCTAACCTTAAATTGCAAGGCGACACCGCCTTCATAAATGCCAACTTTTAGCGCACGGCTCCTTGAGAGCCATTTCCCTGGACCGAATATAGGAATCGTATTCGGTCTTTTTTTGGTTATTAGAAGCTGAAAACAGGATTTGAATCAACTCATCTCTATTAATATTCACTACAGATATCAGGCTTTACGGATCCTCGACACGCTCATCCATGTTTAAAATACAATATCTCGTTCAGACTATTTTTGACTCTGCTACAGGCATGTTCAATCTGCTTATCAGCAGATATCAGTAGCGATTTGGTGGCGTTGGCTGTTAACCAGCAGGCTTAGGATGTTGTTCAGCCCGCTTCTTCCCGATAAAAAAGCACAACACTGCAAAATGACTATAAATCATATGGTTAATTGCTGTTTACTTGACATGAAGTAAATGGCTGCTGATGCCAGACTTTATTGATTCTTTGAGTTTAGTTTTGACTGATAGATTCTTCTGGAAATGGATACGGTGATAACAGCCAGAAAGATCGAAAAAAATCCTAAAAAAATCATTAATGAAAGCAATGGGTTCAGCATTCCTCCTAAGCTTGTAAAATCACTCAGACTTGCCAGCTGTTCAGGTGTCGTTAGTCGAAGGGTGATCTCCGGTATAATTAGAAAAAAAATAATAACAACAGGGACATAAATCAACATTTTTTTTGCTTTACTCATCTTCTTTCTTGCCCTTAAAGGTGAACATGATCAAAAATTGATTGAATGATACAACATGGACCTAAATAATGTCACAAACCTATTTGCAATTGAAGATGCAGGCTAATAAGCAGCTAGCAATAGTTCTTACAAATTCTCTTAATGACATCCATGCAGACCATATATCTACAATTGAAAAATTCAGATTAGGTAGTCAAAGGCTTATGAATTATGGTTCATGTTTCGTTGCCGATGAATATTATCGCAGTTCATGCCGTGATACGTGGAGAGAGGACAAAAGGTTAGTTCTCGCTTTGGGTGAAATTTATGCAAGAGATGACGTTAGTCTTGATATGGTTGAAATTTATTTTCGTAAAATGTTAGCAAAACTCGGGCCTCAAAAAAGTAATGATCTTGTGTCTCGGATCCAGCAATTGATCGGCAAAGCAGCAGAACATGCTTCAACCAAAGCTAACAAGCTTTCCCTGTCACTGACTCTCGCTAATTTAATTCTTGAAAGTGGCGATTTCAAAAAAAAACATATCCAAATCGTTAACTCCTTCTCTACATGGTTTGTGAATGGGGCTACGCTGTATGCTAATGCACAAATTGCCGCAGCTGCAGCTAACAGGCTGAAGTTTCAGGATCCTTCTTACTATCACTCCTTGTGTCAGGAAAATATCGAAATGCTTTACTTTCTGATTGAGCCTCAAATGAGCCAGATAATTTATCAGATAAATTCAGGGGATAATAATGAAGAAAAAATCGCAGATGCTTTATATGAGATATTGAATAAATGAAGCGTGTACTGTTATGGCTAGTACAGTCTTTTTTCTATTTAATACCTTTTGCTGTTATTATGGCAGGTTTATACATTTTTATCCGATTTATTCCAGATCATGCAGCGCTTCTTAGCATATCATGGGTAGCTATCGTTTCTTATGTGTATATTAAATACAATAGATGGTATTAGCTCGATCCGGAAATATTTAAATGTTCTATTCAAATCATTAGCGATTAAAGTAAGAGAAGAGTAACACCCTAAACAGGAGACCTGGTTTATATGTAGTGATTATATCAACTTGTCGTCACTGATTGAGGCTAAGAAAGCGTATCCGTTAATCTGACTAACGATCAGTGGCGTGCTCAAAAATCAATCACTGCTCCACTATTTTTGTCATTATCTTAGGTCCGGTTAATGCTCATTGACGCTTTCACCTTACTGCCAGCATAACCGATCCTTTCCCGATAGCAGGTCATCCCCCAAAATTGACCTCAATCAACATACCCCAACATCCTTCCATAACCCCTCCCAACGTTTACCCACCGTATAAAAACCGGGTCGTAACCTGCCCCGGAGATATTCAATCAGGATCAATTATGTTCTTAAAGAAAGTTATTCCATGCGTCATTGTCGCACTGGCTAGTGCCTCAATCTCCGGCTGTGTGATGGCTGATGGTTGTCATCATCGCGGCCCATCTTCTGACTGGCATAGCCATCACGAATCCAGGCAGAATCGGGATAATGATAATAACTGGAGCCATCATGCCGGACCAGCTTTGCCAGCCAGCCAGCCATGCTTCTCAGCATATGGGACCACCGCCAGCACCCGGTCGTGCCACAGAGCATATGGGACCACCGCCAGCACCTGGCAGTGCCGCTCAGCATATGGGGCCGCCATCTGACAGTGGCATTCACCGCTGGCAGCCTTAAGAATGGGTTCGATAAATCATTCGACATGATCCCGTGCGGCAGGGGGCTTTAATGCCCCTGTTTAACTGACAATCGTCACCTGATAAAAAACCTTCCAGTAAACGCACTTCACCCTTATCCGTTAGCTCTCTCAAGGGCTTACTGAGGCTCACTGCCCATAAACAGGCACGCCACGCCTTCACCCCAAAAACCTACCCCACTCGCAAAAGCCGCAACAACCCCGCCATATTCGCACCCAAAGCTTACCTGCCATCTTGTCATCATCTCCGTTTGGCTTATTCTTAATCTCCAGTCAAAAGGAGGAATGTTTATGAAAGCGGCAATTGCTAATAGTGAACACCAGGTTGAAGTGGTTGAGAAGACGCTGCGTCCT
>Ga0153961_1000028_pt1 | contig 82486 bp, 73 predicted proteins | sample TSFL045MetaG_FD_104748 | JGI IMG/M metagenome (GOLD analysis project Ga0153961, IMG submission 104748) | Attine ant fungus gardens microbial communities from Florida, USA - TSFL045 MetaG | ecosystem: Host-associated > Fungi > Mycelium > Unclassified | place: USA: Florida, Withalacochee...
CGGCAGTGATTACACCGCCGCGCTGCTGGGCGAAGCGCTGAATGCGGCGCGAGTCGATATCTGGACGGATGTGCCAGGTATCTATACCACCGATCCACGCGTGGTGCCGACGGCGAAGCGTATTGATGAAATCACCTTCGAAGAAGCCGCTGAGATGGCGACGTTTGGTGCCAAAGTATTGCATCCGGCGACGCTGCTGCCCGCCGTGCGCCGGGGTATTCCGGTCTTCGTCGGTTCCAGCAAGGATCCGGCCGCAGGCGGTACCCGCGTCTGCAACGAAACCCGCAATCCGCCGCTGTTCCGGGCGCTGGCGTTACGTCGTAAGCAGACGCTGTTAACGCTGCATAGCCTTAACATGCTGCATACGTTTGGTTTCCTCGCCGAACTGTTTAACATTCTGGCGCGTCATAACGTCTCCGTTGATCTGATCACCACCTCTGAAGTGAGCGTGGCGCTGACGCTGGACACCACCGGCTCAACCTCGACCAGCGCCAGTCTGCTGACCCAGGCGTTGCTGACTGAACTCTCTTCGCTGTGCCGGGTAGAAGTGGAGGAAGATCTGGCGCTGGTGGCGATTATCGGCAATGAGCTGTCAAAAGCCTGCGGTGTCGGCAAAGAGGTGTTTGGTGTGCTCGACCCGTTCAACCTGCGGATGATTTGCTATGGGGCCAGCAGCTACAATCTTTGCTTCCTGGTGCCGGGCAACGACGCGGAAAGCGTCGTCCGTACGTTGCACCGCAATCTGTTCGAGTAAATCCGACTGCTGTTCAGGCCGCGTCTGCGCGGCCTGAACAGCGGCAAAAAAGCTTCACTTCGTTCTGATCATCCGCTGGTTTCCTTCTTCCAGATAATTCAATTAATCCAAAGGGTTATTGCCCACTACTGTCAAATGGCAATCCCTTTCTTGTTTGCAGGCAGGCATGATCACTGAGGTCGTGATGATGGCTATCTTCCTGATTGTGATCATGGGCGCGACCAGCGAACGCGTGCCAAAAGGCTTTGCGCCGATCGCGATTGGTCTGGCATTAACCCTGATCCACCTGATCCACCTGATCCACCTGATCCACCTGATCCACCTGATCCACCTGATCAGCATTCCGGTGACTAACACTTCAGTTAACCCGGCACGCAGCACCGCAGCAGCCCTCTTCCAGGATAACTGGTCGATCGCTCAGCGGTGGATGTTCTGGTTGATGCCGATTCTCGGTGCCGCGATTGGTGGTTTGATCTACCGCGGTTTAGAGGATAAAGCAGCGTAATTTCGTCGACATTCAGCAGATCGGCAGCAGTCGATCCGCATTTTCCTGCCTCGCCCCATCTTCGCCTTACGCCATGATAATGAAGTGTTATGATCCCGGCCTCGTCACGGCAGTCGTTCCTGCATGATGACGCTCTATGGCAAATCTGCACTAAACATAACATTCTTATAAGGAAGTCTGGCTATGCTCGCCACGTTAACCCGCCTGTTCCCGCTCTGGGCCGTGCTGCTGTCTGTCGCCGCTTATTACTCTCCAGGCACCTTTCTCGGCATCGGACCCTGGGTCACTTATCTGCTGATGCTGATTATGTTCGGCATGGGCGTAACCCTGAATATCGACGATTTCAAACGGGTGCTGACCCGACCTGCGCCGGTGATTGCCGGCACCTTTCTGCACTATCTGGTGATGCCGTTAGCCGCCTGGGGGCTGGCAAAGCTGTTTCATATGCCGCCCGATCTGGCCGCCGGTATGATTCTGGTCGGCAGCGTGGCCAGTGGTACTGCCAGCAACGTTATGATCTATCTGGCGAAAGGGGATGTGGCGCTGTCAGTAACGATCTCGTCAGTTTCCGCGCTGGTGGGCGTGTTCGCTACGCCGCTGTTAACCCGCCTTTATGTCGATACCCACATTCAGGTTGATGTGGTGGGTATGCTGCTGAGCATCGTGAAGATCGTGGTGATCCCAATCAGCCTTGGACTGATCATTCATCACAGTATGAACAGCGCGGTTCGCCGGGTTGAACCCTGGCTGCCTGCGTTTTCGATGGTCTGCATTCTGCTGATCATCAGCGCGGTGGTGGCGGGCAGTCAGGGCTTTATTGGATCGGTGGGTCTGATGGTGATCGCGGCGGTGATCCTGCATAACGCGATTGGCCTGCTTGGCGGCTACTGGGGCGGCAAGCTGTTTGGCTTTGATGAGTCAACCTGCCGTACGCTGGCGCTGGAGGTCGGCATGCAGAACTCCGGTCTGGCGGCGACGCTGGGCAAACTCTACTTCTCGCCGCTGGCGGCATTGCCGGGCGCGCTGTTCTCGGTGTGGCACAACCTGTCAGGTTCGCTGCTGGCGGGATACTGGTCCGGAAAGCCGATTAAGAAGAAGTAACCGTGGCGGCGCATTATTGCGATGCGCCGCTTCTCACTGCTGTTGCGCTGGACGACCGCGTCGGCGCAACAGACTATTCATACGCCTTATTCATAATCACGCTCATCGTCGGGCTGTTCCAGTACGGTATAAGCCACGCTGCAGAACAGGGAATTCAGGCGCTTCATGTCGCCGAGCAAACCGAGGTGCAGGGAACTGGTCTCAATGCTCTGCACGTTCTGCTGGTGCAGACGGTCAACGTGGGCGTGAGAGTAGCGGCGAATCATCAGGCGGAAGCGATGTTTCGCGCGGCGCAGACGTCTGGCGCTGGTGACATCGTGCGAAAGAAAGACTGACAGGCTCATTCTGAGGTTGGCGATCAACAGTTCCTGCAACTCCTGCAACTCCTTTAATCCCTCAGCAGAAAACGCGCGGCCCGCTGCCAGTGACTTGTCAGCGACATCGCCGCTCATCCGCTCAATGATGTCACCGGCCTGTTCCAGATTCAGCGACATCTCAATAATTTCGCCCCAGCGGCGCGAATCCTCTTCGGGCAAATCCTCTTTTGGCATCCGCGCCAGATAGAGTTTGATGGCGGTATAGAGCACATCGACATCATCATCCAGCCGACGCACCGTGCGCTCCTCGCGGGACTCGCCATGCACGACTTTATTAAACGCTTCCAGCATCTGCTCCAGCACGTCACCCATGCGCAGCGCTTCGCGGGCGGCATTCACCAGCGCCAGCGCCGGGGTATCCAGCGCACTGCGATCGAGATGCTTTGGCTTAAGCTGCAGCGCGTTATCCACGTCGTCGGCAATGAGTCGACGGCAGAGGCGCGCCATCAGGTCAGCAAACGGCACCATCGCCACGCAGCGGATCAGGTTGTAAAACACATGGAAGAAAATCACTAACTCTTCATCGTTGACCGGCAGCTTATCGAGCCAGGTCGCCACAATATCGACAAACGGCAGGATCAGGACGCAGCCAATGAACTTGAACAGCAGGCTGCCGAGCGCAACGCGTTTGCCCGCGGCATTCGAGCCACTGGCGTTGATCATCGCCAGCAGACCGCTACCGAGATTGGCACCAATCACCAGACAGAGCGCGACCTTAAACGAAATCACGCCAGTTGCAGTCAGTGTCGCGGTAATCAGCACCGCGGCCAGACTGGAGTAACTGATAATGGCAAACACTGCGCCCAGCAGTGCATCGAGCATTACATCGCCGGTCAGGCTGGAGAAGAGTACCTGCACACCCGCGGCCTGAGTAATCGGACGCGCCGCTTCGACAATCAGCTGCAGCGCCAGCAATATCAGGCCCAGGCCGATACTGGCGCGACCTAACTGACCGGCGCGGGTCTGCTTGCGGCTAAGGAAAAACACCACACCAAAGAAGATAAACAGCGGTGAGAGCCAGGAGAGATCAAAGGTCAGGATGCGCGCCATGATGGCGGTACCAACATCCGCGCCCAGAATGACCACCAGCGCGGGCGTCAGGCTGACCAGATTCTGGGCCACAAACGAGGTGACCAGCAGCGTCGTGGCGTTGCTGCTCTGTACCAGCGTAGTCACGCCGAGACCCGCCAGAAACGCCATCGGTTTTTTTTCTATACTGCGGCTCAGCACACGGCGCAGATCGGCACCGTAAACCCGCATGATGCCGGTTCGCACAATGTGCGTGCCCCAGACCAGCAGGGCCACTGCAGAAAGCAGATTAAGCAGAGTTAACACGGGGTATCGCTCCTCGTTTGTCAGGCTTCAAACAGCACAGATTGCCAGCCTGACAGCAAGAGCAATCTGTGAAGGGGATTGCCGTGCTATGCGTGATTTTTTCCTGTGTTTTAAGCCACCTGGCGCAAAGTCGACAGCTCTAATTGTAGACCAATCTTCCTGCCAGCGGGGTGCAAATCCGCCGCTGATCGGTTCAGCACATCGACCGAAAGCTCCACGTCATGCGCCCGGATACGGTAGCGGATGACGTTGCCCAGCAGGCTGTGGCTAAGGATTTCCGCAGGAATACCCTGGCCCGGCGCGGTAAACAGCATCGATTCCGGGCGAATGGCGACCTGGCTGTGGAAAGGCTGGCCGGTCAGCCGCGTCGCCTGTTCCGCGCTAAGCAGGTTGTAGTTGCCGATAAATCCGGCGGCAAAGAGATCGACCGGCTGGGTATAGAGCGCTTCGGCATCGCCGTTCTGCACGATTTTGCCCCGGTTCATCAGCACAATGCGGTCGGAGAGCGTCAGCGCCTCCTCCTGATCGTGGGTAACAAACAGGGTGGTGAGATTCAGCTCGCGCTGAATGCGCCGGATTTGATCGCGCAGATGGCGACGGATGCGTGCATCCAGCGCCGACAGCGGCTCATCCAGCAGCAGCAGACGCGGACGCGTCACCAGCGAACGCGCCAGCGCCACGCGCTGACACTGCCCGCCTGACAGCTGATGCGGATAACGGCGCGCATAGTCACTGAGTTCCACCAGTTCCAGCACCTCCAGCACCCGCTGGCGGATCTGCGCCTCGGGCAGTTTCTGCATCTTCAGGCCAAACGCGACGTTCTTCTCCACCGTCATGTTGGGAAACAGTGCATAGCTCTGGAACACCATGCCAATGGCGCGCTTCTGCGGGGCCAGCGGCACGATATCCTTGCCCTCCAGCCTGATTTCACCGCTGTCGACGCCGGTTAATCCCGCCAGACAGCGCAGCAGCGTCGATTTGCCGCAGCCGCTGGGGCCAAGCAGGGTGACAAATTCCCCTTCAGCGGCGCTGAAATCGATCTGCTCGAAAATGGGCGTCGGTCCATAGGATTTGTTCAGCTCTCTGACCTCAAGGTAACTCATATTCAGCCTCGTTCGGGATTCAGGGCGTTAGCCAGCCAGGTGACCAGCAACACCACAAAGAAGTAGGAGATCACCAGCGCGCTGGTGAAGTGACCGCTGCCGTTGCGCATGTTGAAGAGGTAAACCTGCAGGGTCTCATAGCGGTTGCCGACCAGCAGGTTAGCGAAGACGAATTCGCCAATCAGAAAGGAGAACGAGAGCAGCACGGCAATCAGCATCCCTTTGCGCAGGTTAGGCAGCACCACCCACAGCGCCGCCTGCCAGGTGCTGGCACCCAGCAGTTGTGCAGCATCAATCAGCTCTTTAAGGTTGATCGCCTGCATATTGTTCGCCAGCGCCCGATAGATAAAGGGCAGCGCGATAGTGAAATAGCAGCCGATTAAGATCCATGGCGTGCCGGTCAGCATCAGCGGTGATGAAGAGTAGAGCTGAAGTAATCCCACAGATGACACAACCGGCGGCACGGCAAAAGGCATCAGGATCAGGATATTCATTACCGAATCCAGTCGGGGAAAGTAGTAAGCGATTACAAACATGGCAGGCAGCACCAGCACCAGCGAGAACAGCAGCGCACCAAAGCAAATCAGCAGCGAATGGCCCAGCGCCGTCAGAAAACGCGGGTCGCTCCAGAGCTGGATGAACCACTTCAGGCTGTAACCCTGCGGCAGAATGGTGTTGCTCCAGTCGGACGAGATCGCATAGAGCAGCGTCGCCAGCAACGGCAGCGCCAGCAGGGTAAAGAGTAACCCGACCATGATCCGGTGATAGAGGTGCTCAGCACGTGACATGACGGCTCCTTTCATGGCTGTTTCGCATTGAGATAGCTGCGGCGCACCAGATACTGCTGCACCAGGGTAATCAGCGCCATGATGGCCACCAGCAGCATCGCGAGCGCGCTGCCGGTATTGGGATCCAGCGAGATATCACCGGAGACCAGCGCGGCGATGCGCACCGGCACCACGTTGAAATTACCGGTGGTCAGCGCATAAATCGTGGCGTAAGCGCCCAGCGCATTCGCCAGCAGGATCACAAAGGTTCCAAGCAGTGCCGGGAACAGAATCGGCAGGGCGATGTGCCAGACGTAGCGCCAGCGGCTGGCACCCAGCAGCGCAGCAGACTCCTGCCACTCTTTTTTCAGCCCGTCGAACGCCGGGTAGAGCAGCAGCACACCCAGCGGGATCTGAAACCAGGTGTAAACCAGCACCATGCCGTTGCGCGAGAAGAGTCGGAAGCTTTCAATCACACCATAATGGCGCAGCAGCAGCGTCAGGCAGCCGTTCAGGCCCAGCAGAATGACAAAGGCAAACGCCAGCGGGACACCGGCAAAGTTGCTGGTCATGTTGGTAAAAGAGATGAGGAAGCGCTGCAGTCGTCCGCCGCCGAGCTGATGCAGCGAATAGCCGGTGATGAGCGCAATCAGCAGTCCCCAGACGCTGGACCAGAGCGAGATATCCAGTGAGAAGCGAAATGCCTGCTGGTAGAACGGTGAGGTGAGGATGTCGTGATAGTTATCCCAGCCCCACTGGCTGTTCATGTCACTCCAGAAGCTGTTGATGGCGATCCACAGCAGTGGGGCCAGCTGAAAGGCGACCCAGAACAGGGTGAAAGGCAACAGCAGCAGCAGCGCGAATCCTTTTCCCTTCATCTTTGCGGCTCCGCCAGCAGCCCGCGACAGACCGGCTTGTCATGGGCCACTTCCAGCAGTTCACACAGCGTGCCGCACAGATCGGTCTGCTGCGGCGCAAGGTCAGGCTGCAGCGAGAAAGCGTGGCCAAAGACAAACAGCGGCACCGTGGTCTCCTCCGGCAGAATTCCGCCATGGGAGCGATCGTCATTCATGCCGTGATCGGCCGTCACCATCACCTGGTAGCCTTCGGCCAGCCATAGCGGCATCCACTGCGACAGCAGGCCGTCGGCAATGCGTGCCCGGTTGCGGTACTGCGGCGAGGAGAGCCCCGACTTATGACCGGCATCGTCGATATTCATCGGGTGGATCAGCAGGAAATCGGGATCGTGACGCAGCCGCAGGCTCTCTGCATCTTCAAACAGATGTGAGTCGGGATAGCTATCGTCAGAATAAAAATGGCCGTACTGAATCGGCAGGTCCGGCGCGTCGGTGTGACGATCGCGCGCCGGAACGAAGGGTGTGCAGTTATAAAGCTCACTCACCCAGTGGTAGGCCGCCGCCGCTGTCATCAGCCCCGCCGCGCGCGCAAAGTGAAACACGCTGCGTTCGCGACTTAACCGGCTGACGCCATTATGAATAATGCCGCTTCTCACCGGCGGAACACCGGTCAGAATGCACTCATAAAGCGGGCGCGACAGCGAGGGTAATTCACAGGTCATACGGTAATAGAACCCGTTGCCCTGCGAACACTCGGCATGCAGGTAACCCATTGCATGTTGTGCGACCTGATTGCTCAGTCCGTCCAGTACCACCAGGATGGTCTTCATTCCGTTCTCCCTGCCGCGCACTACTGCTGCATGTTGATGATGACGTTTTCCTGCCACAGGCGCGGCAGCATTTTCGACGATTTATCCCAGGCAGCCTGATCCTTAACCGGACGGGCATTTTTATATTCGGACTGCGGTAGCAGGTGAGCCTGAACGTCGGCTGGCAGGGTCAGATGCTCGGCACGAATCGGGCGGGCATAGCCCTTCGCCAGATTGATCTGTCCCTGATCTGAGAAGATATATTCGCGCGTCAGTTTTGCGGCGTCAGGGTGTTTCGCATATTTGTTGATGATAGTGGTATAGCCGGAGGTGACGGAGCCGTCAGACGGGATGACCACTTCGTAGCGGTTTTTGTCGATCTGGTCACGGTAGTTCAGGGCGTTAAAGTCCCATACCACCGCCATCTGCACTTCAGCTTTTTCGATGTTAGCAATGACCGGATCGGTCACGCCAAGACGACCCTGTTTTGCCAGATCGGCAAAGAACGCCAGCGCCGGTTTCAGGTTCTTTTCATCGCCGCCTAAGGCGTAGTTTGCAGCCAGTACACCATTGGCCGCCTGAGCTGCCACGCCGACGTCGCCGATAGTAACCACATACTTACCTTTCTTCAGATCGGCCCAGCTGTGGGGAATATCTTTCACCTGCTGCTTGTCGATCAGAAAGGCAATGGTGCCGGTGTAGGCCAGCGCCCAGTGACCGTCTTTATCTTTGGCCCAGGCCGGAATCTGTTCCCAGTGCGTCGGTTTGTAAGGCTGGGTTACCCCTTTAGCCACGGCGATCGGGCCAAAGGCGGCGCCGACGTCACCGATATCAGCGCTGGCGTTCTCTTTCTCTGCATCGAATTTCGCCAGCTCCTGCGCCGATGACATATCGGTATCGCTGTGCTTGAGGTTATATTTGCTGCTGATGTCGTTCCAGGTATCCTTCCAGTTGGCCCAGCTATCCGGCATCCCGACGCTGTTGACCTGACCTTCACTGCGCGCGGCTTTTTCGAGTGCGGCGAGGTCGTTATCGGCGGCCTGCGCAACGGGCAGGGTGAGGACTACAGCACTGGCTACTACAGAGGCGATAAACGCTTTCATCTCAGTTGCTCCGGGTGTAAGTTGATGGGCCTGGCTGGTCTAGTCCAGCAAGAACCGAGCCAATGTAGCCCCTGTATATGAACGATTTATGACAAGGCGGGCGGTGCGGGGAAGGGGCGATAAAAGATGCGACCCGTTCGCCCACCTCAGGCACGTTTACCTGAACAGAAAGAGTGCGGAGTCGCACCAAAATGAGGCTACTGTTGTGGAGTCGATAGCACTCAAAACGGCGGATGCGATTGCCAGCGCACTGTTGACGCGCATCCAGGCGGGAGAGTTCAGCGGCGGGCGACTGCCAGCGGAACGTGCCTTAAGCGAGGCGTTCAGCACCACGCGGATTACCCTGCGGGAAGCGCTGGGTAAACTGGAAGCCCAGGGGATGATCTACCGGGAACTGCGTCGCGGCTGGTTTATCGCGCCGCCGCGTCTGATTTACAACCCGCTGCATCACAGCCACTTTCATGCCATGGCGAGGGATCAGGGAAGGCAGGCGACCACTGAGGTCATCGCCGCAGAACAGGTTGCGGCGCACGACAGCGTAGCGACCGCGCTGCGTCTGGCTCCAGGTTCATCGGTTTACTGCATTCGCCGCCTGCGGCGCATTGATGGGCGCGCGGTGCTCTATGTAGAACACTACCTTAATCCACGTTTTTTCCCTGGCCTGCTCGATGAAGATCTGACCCGCTCCCTGACCGACCTCTATGACCAGCGCTACGGCATTCGCTACGGCGGCGCGCGCTTCACGATTCTGCCCGGCCCGTTACCGGAGATTGCTGCACCTACGCTGAATGTAGCGCCAGGCAGCCCCGGTTTGCTGATCACCCGTATCAACCGCAATCAGCAAAAAGAGGTGATTGATTGCGACTGTGAATACTGGCGGTATGACGCGCTCTGTGTGGATGTGGAGGCGTAGGGTTGTTGTGATTTGCATCACACTCACGCATGATATCGCGCGCTGATAACTCCTTTTTAAAGGCGCAACATGAGTGACAAAAATCCTTTGGCCCGCCACCTTGCAACGGCTCTGCAATGGGTGCTGAATCTGGGCCTGCTGAGTCTGGCGATCATCCTGATCGTCTTTTTAGGCAAAGAGACTATTCATCTGGCAAACGTCCTGTTTAACACCGGTGAGCAGGCCTCTTCTTACCTGCTGATTGAGGGAATTGTTATCTATTTCCTCTACTTCGAATTTATTGCCCTGATTATTAAGTACTTTCAGTCGGGCTATCACTTTCCCCTGCGCTACTTTGTCTATATCGGTATCACGGCCATTATCCGTCTGATTATCGTCGACCATAAAAATCCCTTCGATACCCTCTGCTACTCAGCGGCGATTCTGATTCTGGTGGTCACGCTGTGGCTGGCCAACAGTAACCGGCTGAAACGCGAGTAATCCCCCTGCCGTCTGACACGACGGCAGGTGTTCGCATCGCCGCTCTGCGCTAAACTAGCGTCCTGAAAATTATCGGGAGTGGTGCCATGTCGCAAGACGCACTCAGCTTATTACGTTCGCTCACCTGGCTTTCTCCGTCGCAGGCCGCCCTTGCGCCGCCCTTGCTCGACTGGCTGATGGAGGAGGATTCGATGACGCGCCGTTTTGAGCAGCACTGTCAGCGGGTCACGGTTCAGCCGCTGCGTGAAGGTTTTATCGATGCCAGCGAGTTGGGTGAAGAAAGGGCGATGTTGCCAGACGATAAACGCTTCTGGCTGCGCGAAGTGCTGCTGTCCGGCGACGATCAGCCCTGGCTGGCTGGTCGCACGCTGGTGCCGGAAAGCACCCTTAACGGGCCAGAGGCGATGCTGCAACAGCTCGGCACCCGTCCTCTGGGGCGCTATCTTTTTTCGTCGTCGACGCTGACCCGCGATTTTATTGAGCCGGGGCAGGTGGAGGGATTGTGGGGACGACGTTCCCGTCTGCGTCTCTCCGGCAAACCGCTGCTGCTGACTGAACTGTTTTTACCGGCATCGCCGCTCTATCGCGATCTGGTCTGAGGATTTTGTGGTGCAAACGAGCTTAAGTATGAATAAATGGCGGGCCTACGCTCGCCTGATGCGTATCGACAAACCGATCGGGACGCTGCTGCTGATGTGGCCCACGCTCTGGGCATTATGGCTGGCTGACAGGGCGATTCCGCCACTGCCGGTGCTGGTGGTATTCGTTGCCGGGGTGTTTGTGATGCGTGCAGCCGGTTGTGTGATCAATGACTACGCCGACCGCAAAGTTGATGGTCATGTGGAGCGTACGAAGCACCGGCCACTGGCCAGCGGCGCGGTGAGTGCAAAAGAGGCGAAGCTGCTGTTCGTGATCCTGGCGCTGATAGCTTTTGCGCTGGTGCTGACCATGAACCTGATGACGATCATGCTCTCCGTCGTGGGGCTGGCGCTGGCCTGGGTTTATCCCTTTATGAAGCGCTACACCCATCTGCCGCAGGTGGTGCTGGGGGCCGCGTTTGGCTGGGCGATTCCTATGGCATGGTCCGCAGTTAGTGAGTCCTTACCTCTAGTCTGCTGGCTGGTGTTTATTGCTAACATCTGCTGGACGGTTGCTTACGATACGCAGTATGCGATGGTTGATCGGGATGATGACCTGAAGATTGGCGTGAAGTCGACGGCGATTTTATTTGGCCGTTTCGACACGCTGATCATTGGTCTGCTGCAGCTGGCAGCCCTGCTGCTGATGGCGCTGGTGGGCATGATGCTCCACCTGAACGGCGCCTTCTACTGGACGCTGCTGCTGGCGGCTGCGCTGTTTGTCTATCAGCAGAAGCTGATCGCCGGGCGCGAACGCCAGCCCTGCTTCCAGGCTTTCCTGAATAACAACTATGTCGGGATGGTGCTGTTCCTGGGCGTACTGATGAATACGCCGCCGTTCAGTCAGCTGTTCTGATAGCGTGTCCCCTGAGCAGGCACCGTCTCACAACTAATCGGATCGGCCTGTAAAAAAGGCGACCTCATGAGGTCGCCTTTTTTACTGTGCGCGTGGGTCAGTCGTGCGCCACCGCGGTTTCAATCGTCATGCGGACATCACTGGTGACCAGGTCAGCCAGGATGTGCCAGGTCGCCAGCGTCTGCGCGACATCGGCATCACCGCTGTCGCTGATATACCCTTCATCACGCAGCGTCAGTACCAGCGAAGTAAAGACCGCTTTGTCGAAGAACTCCGGCGCGTTGATCCCGTGCAGGACCGAAAGACGCTGGGCCAGCGTCCGGCTCTCTTTCTCCAGCGTGCCACGGTTAATTGTTGGCTTGGCGCTGAGAATAGAGAAGGTAATGGCATAACGCTGCAGCGTTTCGCGCACACCGGCAGCCAGCAGTTGCAGCGTGCGGTAGCGCGCCGCAGTAAAGCGCAACTCACCGGCTTCATAAGTAATCAGGCCCTGACGCGCCAGCTCCTGACTGATATCGGTCAGCAGTTGCGGCAGCTCGTCGGTCTGCCAGCGCAGGAACAGTTCGCTCTTCAGCATCGGGTAGATCAGGCTCACCTGACGCAGCAGTTCGGCTTCAGTCAGCGTCTGATGCTGCTGAACAATGGCGGCAATCAGCGACGGCATCACCAGCATGTGATGAATATTGTTGCGATAGTAAGTCATCAGCACCGCCTGCTCACGCGGCAGTATGATGATGTCGCCAATACTGTCCTTTTCACTCTCAAATTTATTCATACCCATGGCGTGATCCAGTAGCGCTTCCGCTGAGAGATCGGGTACGGTCGCGTTAGGTGAATAAGGCACATTGCGCAGCAACTGAGTATAGCACTCCAGCTGTTCAATCAGCTGTTCACGAGTGAGTGAGCGCTGACGTGACGCCAGCAAAGCGGTAACACAGAGGTTCATGGCATTGGCCGCGCCCGCTTCATTGATTCGCACCATCAGGCTGGCCGCGATATCATTGACGGTCGGTGTTAACCAGCTCGGACGCTGCGGCTCAATCGGATCGATGGCATCGCGCCATTCCGGTACCTGCTTGTTGAGATAGTTGACCAGCGGCAGCGGTTCGCCAAAGTTAACGTAACCCTGACCAAGATTGCGCAGCTTGCGCAAGCCACGCACCATCTGCATGAAGCCCTCTTTCTCTTTCGCCGCGCCGCGCAATTCTTTGGCGTAAGTACCCACTTCCATCACGTGCTCATAGCCGATGTAGATCGGCACCAGCGTGATCGGGCGGTTACCGCCGCGCAGCATCGCCTGCAATGTCATGGCTAAGGTGCCGGTTTTCGGGTCCAGCAGGCGACCGGTACGAGAACGACCACCCTCGACAAAGTACTCAACCGAATAGCCGCGGGTAAACAGCTCGCCGAGATATTCACGGAACACCGTGGCGTAGAGCTTGTTTCCTTTAAAAGTACGACGAATAAAGAACGCGCCCAGACGACGGAAAATCGGGCCGGCTGGCCAGAAGTTGAGGTTGATACCGGCAGCAATGTGCGGCGGGACCAGCCCCTGATGATAGAGCACGTAGGAGAGCAGCAGATAATCCATGTGGCTGCGATGGCACGGCACATAGACAATCTCGTGGCCATCCTGCGCCAGCTGGCGCACTTTTTCGCCGCCATTGACGTTGATGCCCTGATAAAGACGACTCCAGAGCCAGCCCATCACGCGGTCGGTAACGCGAATCGCCTCATAAGAGAAGTTGGCGGCAATTTCTTCCATCATCTCGACGGCATTCTGCTGCGCTTTCTCATGGGAGATTTTTTTGCTGCGTGCTTCATCTTCGACGGCTTTTTCAATCGCTTTGGATTGCAGCAGACGGTTAAACAGATCCTGACGCGCCGGTAACCGCGGGCCAATCGCCGCCAGCCGCTGGCGGGCAAAATGAATGCGCGCCACGCGAGCCAGCTTCTGGGCGATCGACTTATCCGTACCGTGTTCCGTGGCCATCCGGCGCAGCGAGACGGTCGGCGAGAAGCGAACAAAACTGTCGCGTCCGTGCCAGATCACCGCAAAGAATTTCTGTACGCCGTTCAGCACCCGCAGGTGTGGCGTGGCTTCGCCCTGGACTTCACGTCCTGGTGCACGGCCAAACATCACTGTGACCGGCAGCATCTGGATATCCAGCGTAGGATTATTGCGATGCAGATCGAGATAATCGTGAAAGATTTTCACCGATTCCACGCTGGGCACAAAGTAGGGGAATACGCGCGGGCCATCGTGGATAAATACGTGGCGCGGCAGCAGTGAACCATCAACCTCCAGCGGAGAGAGCGGGTCAGGCAGATGATGCCGCAGACACTGCGCGCGTAAAGTCAGTAAGTCGGCCTTCGAATCGTAAGGCAAAACATACATAATAGGTCGGGTCGGATCCAGACCATGTTCAGACACGGGATCGGCCGGAATGGCCTTACTTTTTACCAAAAACGACAGTGGTAAATTAAGCAATTTGTAATAGAGTTTACGCCAACCTGACATAGACAACATGAAGCCTCTTGTTAGCAAAGCGCCGCAAGCATACCAGAAAGTGCAGCGAAGATCTGTGGTGGTGCCAATTGCACGCAGCCCAGACATTGACGTCAATCCGATAAAAGGGTTCCCATATCATGGCAAATAATGCCACCGGACTTATCAGAATAGTTAAAGCCGCAGGTTACTCCTGGCAGGGACTGCGTGCCGCCTGGCAACATGAAGCGGCGTTTCGTCAGGAAGCCCTGGCTGCGCTGGTCGCCATTATTATCGCCTGCTGGCTGGATGTCGATGTGGTCTCACGCATCCTGATGATTGGGTCGGTGGTGCTGGTGGTCATTGTCGAAATCCTTAATAGCGCCATTGAATCGGTGGTTGACCGCATCGGTCAGGAGCATCATCCGCTGGCGGGCCGGGCCAAAGATATGGGCTCTGCGGCGGTACTGATCAGCATCTTACTGGCACTGTTTGTCTGGATCACGCTGCTCTGGACACATTTGCGATAAGCGTTCCATATCGCGCCGGAAGCCGCATTTTGCCTGACAATCGGTTTCCATTTCGCCAATACCTGTATATACTCACAGCGACTGTATAAACAACCAGGGGGCGGGATGAAAGCATTAACCAGCAGGCAGCAGCAGGTCTATGACCTGATTCGCGACCATATTTCTTCAACAGGCATGCCGCCTACGCGCGCAGAGATTGCTGCACAACTGGGCTTTCGCTCACCGAATGCGGCAGAAGAGCATCTGAAAGCGCTGGCGCGTAAAGGCGTCATCGAGATCGTTTCCGGTGCATCGCGCGGCATTCGATTGTTAATGGAAGAAGAGGCCTCAGAAGGCATACCGTTGATTGGCCGGGTTGCTGCCGGTGAGCCGATCATGGCGCAGGAACATATCGAAACCCACTACAAGGTCGATCCGGACCTGTTCAAGCCGTCTGCCGATTTCCTGCTGCGCGTCAGTGGAATGTCGATGAAAGATATCGGGATTATGGATGGCGACCTGCTCGCGGTACATAAAACCCAGGATGTACGCAATGGCCAGGTTGTCGTTGCCCGCATTGATGATGAAGTCACCGTTAAGCGCTGGAAAAAGCAGGGTGCTCTCGTGCATCTGCTGCCTGAAAACAGTGATTTTGACCCGATTGTTGTTGATACCCGTGCACAGTCCCTGACCATTGAGGGTCTGGCGGTTGGTGTGGTGCGCAACGGCGAGTGGCTCTGATATTGAGGCCTGCGTGCATTCGCCTTTTCTGATGCTATTCTGTCTGCCCTAATTTTGTCGCTGCCTGTTTTGCGCAGCGACACCGAGCACGGAACGGCGAATGCGCTTTATCACGGCAACGGATAAAAATCTCTGGCGGCTTGCGCTGCCAATGATCCTTTCAAATATCACTGTTCCCTTATTGGGGGTGATCGATACTGCAGTAATTGGTCATCTCGACAGTCCTGTCTATCTTGGCGGGGTTGCGGTCGGGACCACGGTGACCAGCTTTCTCTTTATGCTGCTGCTTTTCCTTCGAATGAGTACGACTGGCCTTACGGCGCAGGCGTTTGGTGCGGGCGATAAAACCGCGCTGGCACGCGCGCTGACGCAGCCGCTGATTATTGCGCTGCTGGCTGGTGTACTGTTCATCGCTTTACGTTATCCGATTATTCAACTGGCGACCCATCTGATTGGCGGCAATCCCGCGGTACTGGAACAGGCGGCGCTGTTTATTCAGATTCGCTGGCTCAGTGCACCTGCCACGCTGGCAAATCTGGTCATTCTGGGCTGGCTGCTGGGCGTGCAGTATGCGCGCGCGCCGGTGATCCTGCTGGTGGTGGGCAATCTGGTTAATATTGTGCTCGATCTCTGGCTGGTGATGGGGCTGCACTGGGGTGTCGGGGGTGCGGCAACCGCCACGGCGCTGGCGGAGTATATTACGCTGGGTGTCGGCAGCATCATGGTCTGGCGGGTCCTGAAGCTGCGTGGTATTCCCCTGAGCCTGCTGAAGCAGAGCTGGCGCGGTGACAGCGGTCAGCTGCTGCGGCTGAACCGGGATATCATGCTGCGCTCACTGATGCTGCAACTCTGTTTCGCCTCGCTGACCGTGCTGGGGGCACGGCTGGGCCCGGATGTGGTGGCAGTTAACGCGGTATTACTGATGTTCATTACGTTCACGGCCTATGCGCTGGATGGCTTCGCCTACGCGGTTGAAGCGTTTTCCGGCGAGGCGCATGGGGCAAAAGATGGCGGCAAACTGCTGCGCGTCTGGCACTCTGCCTGTCGGCAGGCGGTGGTGGTGGCGCTGTTCTTTTCGCTGATCTATGCCATTGCTGGCCCGCAGATTGTTACCCTGTTGACCTCCCTTCCTTCGCTGCAACAAAGTGCTGACCGCTATCTGATCTGGCAGATCGTTATGCCGCTGATCGGCGTCTGGTGTTATCTGCTGGATGGGATGTTCATCGGCGCAACGCGCGGACGTGAGATGCGTAACAGCATGGTGGTGGCAGCAGCAGGCTACTTTCTGACGCTGCTAAGCGTACCGGCGCTTGGCAATCACGGACTGTGGCTGGCTGTAACGGTTTTCCTGGCGCTGCGCGGTCTGTCACTGTGGCTTATCTGGCGCAGGCACTGGCGTCAGAACAGCTGGTTTGATGCCTGACGCTGTAAAGGCTGATACAGATTATTCCGTATTATTCCGGGTTTGTGAAACTGGCTACTACAATTAACTTTATACGGCGCAGTTAACCAGCGCTTTGTATCGTTATTTTGTTGAGTGACAAGATAATCATTAAACCCCGATGATTGGAGGTCTGCCATGAATAAAGATGAAGCGAGCGGTAACTGGAAGCAGTTCAAAGGCAAAATGAAAGAGAAATGGGGCAAGCTGACCGACGATGACATGCAGGTTATCGAAGGTAAACGCGATCAGCTGGTCGGCAAAATCCAGGAACGTTATGGCTATGCGAAAGATGAAGCAGAGCGTGAAGTGACGGACTGGGAAGGCCAGAATAAAGACCACCGCTGGTAATGCAGCACTGATCAGTTAATACGTTCCGGTGTACCTGCACCGGAACTACACAAGAATATGCCAGTTACACGCGTTTTCCCCGCTTTTTCCCCTCACCCTGATGATCATGTTCGCAGCTTTCATGGTGCGTACAGGCTTCTATGGCAGCACAATTTTCACACAGGCCATGCGCTTCAATCACACTATGGCGTAAAGCGAACTGCGCTTCACCCGCCAGCGTTGCGATAATTTTCTCCACTCCCTGCGCCTGTTTCTCCGTTACTGCTGCACAGCGGTCGCAGACCAGCATCACTGACGTATGCGCCGGTGCCTCAAAGTGATGACACATGACGTAGCTATTGTTGGACTCCACCCGATGAATGAAACCCTGCTCCAGCAGGAAATCGAGTGCCCGGTAAACGGTGGGGGGCTTGGCCTGCGGTTCGCTGATGCGGAGTTGATCCAGCAGATCGTAAGCACTGATCGAGCCAGGCTGTTCGGCCATCAGGCGCAATACCTCAGCACGCTGCGAAGTCAGACGTACACCGCGCTGCAGGCACATTTTTTCAGCCTGAGTCAGAATTTGCTGCGACGTCATGTTTGTCATGAAAAATTCTCCGCTGGATAAGTGATGTTATTTTATCACATATAGTTTTGCGGCGCTGATGTTCGTTTTCGCCTGTTAAAACAGCATTATTTGCCTGATAAAGCAGCATTTTGAGAGTTTCAGCCGCTATCTATCTCAAATCTGACGAGAAATCAGATCCATTCTCAATCGACATGAAGCGGAATTTATTGGCATTTTGCTTTGCATCTCACTGAGTTAAGAAGTAATGTTCAGAAAGACTTAAGGAACGTCTGGCAGTATTTGAAATAACCCGACGCAGTCTGAACAATTACAACGGTTTTTTGATTGGAAAACGTCCAATCCTTTGAATTAAGACACTGTTTCCTTTGAATTCACAGCAATAACGCGTTAGCCAGGGTTCACAATAGGGCTAATAAACTATTCAGTCGTTGAATGTTTCAATGACAATTTCTCAGGTGATGGCAGGCAAATGGTGAAAAAATCCGCTCAACGTTCAGCGCTGAAGTATTCCGCTGCAGCGACCGCGCTTTTCCTTTCTTCTTCCGCCATGGCGGCAGGGACCTGGTATGATGCACGTAATGACGCCATGGGCGGCACCGGCGTAGCATCTTCTGTTTATGGCTCAGCAGTGCTGGCGAACCCGGCATTAATGACGCGTGCTAAATCTGACGATAACGTCAGTATTATTATTCCCTCGGCAGGTATTCAGGTTACTGACAAAGATAAGCTGATCGATAAAGTCGATGATATTACGGACACCGTGGATCGCTATCGCGACGTGATTGGTAACCTGACTTTTGCGGATTATCTGCGTGGCTACCCTGAACTGCGTGCTGCCTCCGGCGATGTTGCTGACAAGCTCAGCGATTTGCGCGGTAACAAAGCGGATGGCAGTGCTGGCGCGGCCATGGCCGTCACGATCCCCAATGAGACCCTGCCTTTTGCGTTTATTACCAAAGCCTACGGTACGGCGCACGTCCGTGCCAACGTGGTCCAGAGTGATATCGACTACCTGCGCGGTGTTGCTAACGGAACAGTGCTGCCACGTGCAGGCGATCAAAATAACCTTCGCTCCAGTGCAAATGGCTTAGCGGCACTGACCATTGATTATGGTGTGGCGGTCGCACATGAGTTCACTATCGCCGGCCAGCCGGTCTCGGTGGGCGTGACGCCGAAAGTGCAGAAAACTTCGCTCTATAACTACACAGCCAGCATCTATAACTATGACAAGAACGACATTAACAATAGCCAGTATCGCAGCACCGACACCGGTTTTAACGTTGATGCCGGTCTGGCGACCACCTTTGCTGAAAACTGGACACTGGGTGTGACCGGACAGAACCTGGTTTCGCGCGATCTGCAGACCAAAGAGGTCAACGGGTTCCGCGATACCTACCAGATTCGCCCGCTGGTCACCACCGGCCTGTCATGGGATAAAGGTCCGTTTACCGTGACCGGCGATGTGGATCTGACGGAAACCAAACGCTTCAAAACCCAGGATAACAGCCAGTATGCGGCAGTGGGCGCGGAGTACCGCGTGCTTGACTGGCTGCAACTGCGTGCCGGTTATCGTGCGGACATGCGGTCTAACGACGAAAATGTTGCCACCGCAGGTTTTGGTCTGTCACCGTTTAACAAAGCTGTCCATCTGGATCTGGCTGGCTCGGTGGGGGCTAACAACACCTGGGGCGCGATGATGCAGCTGGGCTTTAACTTCTAAGCACGCTATTCCGACTGTTCGGGGGCGGGCGATGCACTATCGCCCACCCTTGTGTTATCCTTGCACAGAATTCCATCACCCTTAATTACCGGATTGTCTGCGCTTCATGCCTAATTTCTCTTCGCAACGTTTCTCTATCGCCCCCATGCTCGACTGGACCGATCGTCACTGTCGCTATTTTCATCGTCAGCTGACCGGTGACACGCTGCTCTACACTGAAATGGTGACCACGGGCGCGATTATTCATGGCAAAGGGGATTACCTGGCATACAGCGAGGCGGAACATCCGGTCGCGTTGCAGCTTGGCGGTAGCGATCCGGCGGCGCTGGCGCAGTGTGCGAAGCTGGCAGAGCAGCGCGGCTACGATGAAGTAAACCTGAATGTCGGCTGTCCTTCGGATCGGGTTCAGAATGGCCGTTTTGGTGCCTGCCTGATGGCCGAGGCGAATCTGGTCGCGGATGCGATTAAAGCGATGCGCGATGTGGTATCGATTCCGGTCACGGTGAAAACCCGCATCGGGATTGATGAGCTGGACAGCTATGAATTTCTGACCGACTTTATCGGCACGGTGGCGGGGCGCGGTGAGTGCGAGACGTTTATCATCCATGCGCGCAAAGCCTGGCTCTCCGGCCTCAGCCCTAAAGAGAACCGCGAAATTCCCCCGCTGGATTATCCACGCGTCTGGCAGCTGAAACGCGATTTCCCGCATCTGACGATCGCACTTAATGGCGGCGTAAAAACGCTGGAAGAGGCACAGACCCACCTGCAGCACCTGGACGGTGTGATGATGGGACGTGAAGCCTATCAAAATCCGGGCATTCTGGCGCAGGTCGATCAGAAATTGTTTGGTCGTCAGCATCCGGCGGCTAATCCGGTGGAAGTGGTACGCGCCATGTATCCCTACATTGAAGCGGAGCTGGCGAAAGGCACGTATCTGGGACACGTCACACGCCATATGCTGGGACTGTTCCAGGGGATTCCGGGTGCCCGCCAGTGGCGACGTCACCTGAGTGAAAACGCTCACAAGCCGGGTGCCGATGTTCGCGTACTGGAAGCCGCGCTGGCGCTGGTAGCAGATAAGATTCCACAGGAAGTCTGATCCCTGATCGTAACTCTGAAAAACCAGCTATGAAGAGCTGGTTTTTTTACGCCAGAATGTGGTTTTTCTCACCAGGTCGCTGCATCTTTCTTAAACCTTATCAGCCTTAAATCAATAAGTTATCGGTTGGCACGTTTTTTGTAATAGCTATAACAGCTGATTTCAAAAGGAGCGCTGACGTGGAAATTTTATTCGTATTGGGGTTTTTCCTGATGCTGTTGCTGACCGGCGTTTCACTGCTGGGCGTGCTGGCGGCACTGGTGGTCGCAACCCTCGTGATGTTTGTCGGTGGACTGTTTGCACTTGTTATCAAAGTGTTGCCGTGGCTGGTGCTGGCGGTCATCGCTGTATGGCTGCATCGTGCCTTTTTTGGCGATAGCGATGCGCGAGCGCGCCGTAAGCTGAGACGTAAGATCAGCAGGTTAGACCGCAAAAGCTGGCGCTAAATGCGGTAGCGATCACAGTGTGAGAGATTGTTCGGCGCTGATCTGCAATTAAACATATTTTTTACTTATGTTTTCTGGCAGGATGCCCGTCGTCAAATCGATGTGCCATCGACTTGACATGAATTCATCGCCGCTGTCCCTACACCAGCGCGAACAAAAAATAAAAAAAAGAAGAGGGCTTCCCACGGGAAGCCCTTTTTGTTGCTTACGGGGCGCTCACTGTTACGGGATTAACAGGCAGGAGCCCTGCGTGGCGCGGCTCTCCAGCATCTGGTGCGCCCTGCTGGCCTCTTTCAGCGCAAACTTCTGCTGCTCCGGCACATCAACTTTGATTGCGCCACTCGCCAGCAGGGAGAACAGTTCGGCACTGGCAGTCTCCAGCTCCTGGCGATTGGTAATATAGCCAAACAGGGAAGGTCGGGTTACAAACAACGAGCCTTTCTTATTCAGAATACCCAAATCGATGCCGGTCACCGGACCCGATGCATTACCAAAACTGACCATCAGACCGTGACGGCGCAGCGAATCCAGCGATGCTTCCCAGGTATCTTTACCCACGGAGTCATACACGACACCCACTTTTTTTCCTTCCGTCAGTTCGTTAACGCGCTGTGCAATATTCTCTTCGCGATAATTGATGGTCTCCCATGCGCCGGCATTTTTCGCCAGCATGGCTTTTTCCGCTGAACCCACTGTGCCGATCAAATGCGCACCCAGCGCTTTTGCCCACTGACAGGCGATTAACCCGACGCCGCCCGCCGCGGCATGAAACAGGAAGGTTTCACCGGCGCTGATTTTATAGGTCTGACGCAGCAGATATTGTGTGGTCAGCCCTTTCAGATAGCTTGCCGCACCCTGCTCAAAGCTGATCGCCTCCGGAAGAGGCATCAGACGGTCTTCCGCTACGTTGTGCACTTCACTATAAGCCCCCATTGATGCCAGACAGTAGACCACGCGATCGCCAGGTTTAAACAGGGTCACGCCACGGCCAACCCTCGCCACCACACCTGCTGCTTCCGTTCCCAGGCCAGAGGGAAAAGCGGCAACCGGATAGAGCCCGCTGCGAACATAGGTATCGATGTAATTAATCCCGATAGCGCGATGCTCAACCTGCACTTCATGTTCAGCCGGGTCAGCAGGTTCAAAATCTGTCCACTCTAAGACGTCCGGGCCGCCATGCGCGCTGAACTGAATACGCTTTGCCATTCTGACTCCTGTGATTGTTTCATCATGAGGGTGAGGCGCGCACCCCAACTAAGGTATACTTGCGCGTCCCCACAGAAGATCGGTAATGCATTCACTATGGCAGGAAATAAACCCACCAACAAATCGAACGAAACGCAGGATCGCCAGCTCGCAGGCGTGAAAATGCCCCCGCATTCTCTGGAAGCGGAGCAATCGGTGCTCGGTGGGTTAATGCTGGATAACGAGCGCTGGGATAACGTCTCTGAGCGCGTCGTCGCGAATGATTTTTTCAACCGCTCACATCGGCTGATTTTTTCCGAGATGCAGCGGCTGCTGGAAAACAGCAAACCCATCGACCTGATTACGCTCTCTGAATCGCTGGAAACCCGCGGCGAACTGGAGATGGCCGGTGGCTTCGCCTATCTGGCTGAGCTCGCGAAAAATACCCCGAGTGCGGCGAACATCGGCGCTTATGCCGACATTGTGCGCGAACGCGCAGTGGTGCGTGAGATGATTTCCGTCGCCAACCAGATTGCTGATGCTGGCTACGATCCGCAGGGACGTAACAGTGAAGAGCTGCTCGACTTCGCAGAGTCGAACGTCTTTAAAATTGCGGAAGCGCGTGCGGATAAAGATGCTGGCCCGAAAAACATCGAGCAGATTCTGGAATCAACCGTCTCCCGTATCGAATCGCTCTATCAGACACCGCATGACGGCGTCACCGGCGTGGATACCGGCTATCAGGATCTCAATAAAAAGACTGCCGGCCTGCAGGGCTCTGACCTGATTATTGTTGCCGCACGTCCATCGATGGGTAAAACCACCTTTGCGATGAACCTATGCGAAAACGCCGCCATGCTGCAGGAAAAGCCGGTGCTGATTTTCAGTCTGGAGATGCCCAGTGAGCAAATTATGATGCGTATGCTGGCGTCACTTTCCCGCGTCGATCAGACCCGCATCCGAACCGGACAGCTGGATGACGAGGACTGGGCGCGTATCTCTGGCACCATGGGCATCCTGCTCGAGAAGAAGAACATGTACATTGATGACTCTTCTGGCCTGACGCCTACCGAAGTGCGCTCGCGCGCCCGACGTATCTATCGTGAAAACGGTGGCTTAAGTCTGATCATGATCGACTACCTGCAACTGATGCGCGTGCCGTCACTGTCGGACAACCGTACGCTGGAGATTGCTGAGATCTCCCGCTCGCTGAAAGCGCTGGCCAAAGAGCTGAATGTGCCAGTGGTGGCGCTGTCGCAGCTTAACCGTTCACTGGAGCAGCGTGCTGACAAACGGCCGGTCAACTCGGATCTGCGTGAATCGGGTTCGATCGAGCAGGATGCGGATTTGATCATGTTTATCTATCGCGATGAGGTTTACCACGAAAACAGCGATCTTAAAGGGATCGCCGAGATCATCCTGGGTAAACAGCGTAATGGCCCGATCGGTACGGTGCGCCTGACCTTCAATGGCCAGTGGTCACGCTTCGACAACTACGCGGGTCCGCAATACGACGACGAATAATCTCCGCTTTGTGCTGTCATGCACGATCTGTGCATGACAGCCCTCCTCATCAGAAAATAGTGTTGGACAACCTCTCGGGTTATCGGGTTATCTGTAACAAAGCGACGCCCATTACGCTGTGGAAACGGAATGACTCACGTAGACGATTACGACCTTAAAATCCTGACTTTATTACAATCTAACGGCCGGCTGACCAATCAGGAACTCAGCGATCTGGTCGGCCTTTCCGCCTCACAATGTTCCCGCCGCCGTATCAATCTGGAACAGGCCAACCTTATTCTGGGTTATCACGCCCGGCTGTCACCCGATGCCATCGGGCTTGGCATGGTGGGATTAATTGAGGTGCGCCTGATTAACCACACCGCGGAATATGTTGAGAGCTTTCACCGGATGGTGGAGCATGAGCAGGCGATCGTGGATGCCTACAAAACCACGGGTGATGCAGACTATCTCCTCAAAGTAGCGGTAGCCGATCTCAACTCCCTTAGTGCGTTAATCAGCCAGTTAGTCGCCGGACATCAGAGCGTTTCTCATGTGAAAACCTCAGTGGTACTGGGGCGAATGAAAGAGAACGGGCTGATGATGATCCCCGGAGAGAAGACGCGCTAAAAGGGTGCGCGCTGTGCAATTTTGGTGCACACTGGCGGCAGTTAATGCGAATAACGCGCACTTAAGATGGCTATGGCGCATAGACTGACGATATCAGTCGGAATTTATGCACAAAGTTCTTTTATAAAGCGCCTTAGATATCAACGGGATATCGCTGGCATCCGCTTTACAGCCGTTCAGTGCTGTGACGATGGTGCGTTTTTTGCATCGGAACCGCATCATTTGCACTGAGAAAACCCCCATGGATAACATCGCAGAACCCACCCGCGTACCGCATTCGCGCATTGAAGATGCGCTGGCGATGGTGCTCGGCACCCTGATGGTCTCGTTCGGCGTCATTATGCTGAAACAGGCCGGTGCGCTGACTGGCAGCACCGCAGGTATCGCTTTTCTGATCAGCTATCTCTCGCCGCTTTCGTTTGGCAGCGCATTTTTCCTGATCAACATCCCATTTTACTGGCTGGCGGTAAAACGCATGGGCTGGGAATTTACCCTGAAAACCTTCTGCGCCGTCGGGCTGGTGTCGCTTTTCACCCAGCTGCACCCGCTGTTTGTTCACTTTTCTGACCTTAACCCCTTTTATGCGACACTGTTCGGTAACGTCATCATGGGAATCGGGTTTATAGTGTTATTTCGTCATAAGGCGAGCCTGGGCGGCATCAATATTCTGGCGCTGTGGCTACAGGATCGCTTTGGGATCCGCGCGGGTAAACTGCAGATGGCAGTCGATACCTGCGTCGTGCTGGCGTCACTGTTTGTAGTGAGTGGCCCCATCCTCCTCGCGTCGATTGCGGGTGCGGTGATCCTGAACCTGATTATTGCAATGAACCACCGTCCGGGACGCTATCGGGTTTAATCCGCCGCTTACGGACCAATCATGGAGACCTACACCGTGTTTCAAAACGTTGATGCCTATGCTGGCGATCCGATTCTGTCGTTGATGGAAGCTTTCAAACAAGACCCACGCGAACACAAAGTTAACCTGAGTATCGGGCTTTATTACGACGAACAGAACATTATCCCGCAGCTGAAGGCTGTCGCGGCTGCCGAAGAGCAGATCTATGCTGAGCCGCATCAGGCATCGCTCTATCTACCCATGGAAGGACTGAACAGCTACCGTAGTGCGATTGCACCGCTGCTGTTTGGTGCCGACCATCCGGTGTTAAAGGCGGGCCGTATTGCGTCGATTCAGACCCTGGGTGGTTCTGGTGCGCTGAAAGTCGGCGCGGATTTCCTGAAGCGCTACTTCCCGCAGTCTGCCGTCTGGGTCAGCGATCCGACCTGGGAAAACCACATCGCGATTTTTAACGGTGCAGGTTTAGCGGTAAACACCTATCCCTGGTATGACGCCGAAACCCACGGTGTGCGGTTTGATGCCTTTATCAGCACCCTGAAAACCCTGCCCGCGCAGAGCATCGTGTTGCTGCATCCCTGCTGTCATAACCCGACCGGCGCTGACCTGACTGATGCGCAGTGGGATCAGACCGTTGAGGTGCTGAAAGCACAGCAGCTGATTCCTTTCCTGGATATCGCCTATCAGGGCTTTGGTGCCGGTATGGAGCAGGATGCGTATGCCCTGCGCGCGGTCGCGGCGGCGGGCCTGCCTGCGCTGGTCAGCAACTCCTTCTCCAAAATCTTCTCGCTCTATGGCGAGCGCGTAGGCGGTCTCTCTATCGTCTGCGACAGTGCCGAAGAGTCAGCACGTGTGCTGGGCCAGTTAAAAGCTACCGTTCGTCGTAACTACTCCAGCCCGCCGAATTTCGGTGCGCAGGTTGTCGCACGCGTCCTCAACGATGAGGCGCTGAAAGCCAGCTGGCTGGCTGAAGTGGAGGCGATGCGTCTGCGCATTCTTACGATGCGCCAGTCGCTGGTGGACGTGCTGAGCACCGCGCTGCCAGGTAAAAACTTTGACTACCTGCTAAAGCAGCGCGGCATGTTCAGCTACACCGGCCTGAGTGCGCAGCAGGTTGATCGCCTGCGTAACGAATTTGGCATCTATCTGGTGGGCAGCGGCCGCATGTGTGTGGCCGGCCTGAACAGCAAAAATGTGCATCAGGTAGCGGAAGCGTTTGCCGCCGTGATGTAATTGCCGCCAGGTTGTTAACAAGACCGCCAGGGTTTTCTCTGGCGGTTTTTTTATAGGTCAGGGTTTACCTTTCGGCGACATGCTGCACACTTAAACGGGATAACCGTTTCAGGAATAAGCTATGTGGCATCAACAAACTATAACGCTGAGCGCGAAGTCGCGCGGGTTTCATCTGGTCACCGATGAGGTCGTTAATTCGCTTTCCGGACTGCGTGATATCAAAACCGGACTGCTGCATCTGCTGTTACAGCACACCTCGGCGTCGTTAACCTTAAATGAGAATTGCGACCCGACGGTGCGCAGCGACATGGAGCAGCATTTCATGCGGCACGTGCCAGAGAATGCGCCTTATCAGCACGACTATGAAGGACGTGATGATATGCCAGCGCACATCAAATCATCGACCTTAGGGGTTTCGTTGTTAATACCGGTTCAGCGGGGACGTCTGGTGCTGGGCACCTGGCAGGGTATCTGGCTGGGCGAGCATCGCATTGATGGCGGTGCCAGGCAGATTTTCGCCACTTTACAAGGGGAGTCGTAATGAATAACTCAGACTTACTGACTTATTGCATGAGCAAGCCGGGCGCGGAGCAGAGCGTCCACAATGACTGGAAGGCCACACAGATTAAAAGTAACGGCGTGCTGTTTGCGATGGTGCACGAGGTAAAAGGGCGGCCCGCCGTCTCGCTGAAATCGACGCCAGCGCTGGCTGAATTACTGCGCGACGAGCACAGCGATATTATTCCCAGCGAGCATCTGAATAAGTCGCACTGGAGCACGCTGTTCCTCGACGGTTCGCTGAAAGATTCGCAGATCTACTATCTGGTCGATGCCTCATACCAGCAGGCGGCTGCTGCCCGTTAAACGGCAATAAAAACCCTCTTACCTGAGCAGGAGGGTTTCAGATCAGACCGCTTACGCGGCAGACTGATCGCGCAGGGTGTTGATATCGATAACAAAGCGATACTTCACATCGCTTTTCAGCATGCGTTCATACGCTTCGTTGATCTGGTCCATCGCGATCAGCTCAATGTCTGACGTAATCCCGTGCTCGCCACAGAAATCGAGCATCTCCTGGGTTTCCGCGATGCCGCCAATCAGTGAACCGGCGATGCTGCGACGTTTAAAGATCAGGTTAAAGACCTGCGGTGCCGGATGATCGTGCTCCGGTGCGCCCACCAGCGTCATGTTGCCATCCAGCTTCAGCAGGGTGATGAACGGGTTGAGATCGTGCTGAGCCGCCACAGTGTTGAGGATGAAGTCAAAGCTGTTCGCGTGCTGCGCCATCTGCTCCGCATCTTTAGAAATCACCACTTCATCGGCACCCAGACGTTTGCCATCTTCAATTTTGGATGGCGAAGTGGTGAACAGCACCACATGTGCGCCCATGGCATGCGCAATCTTCACGCCCATATGACCCAGTCCGCCTAAGCCTACGATACCCACTTTCTTGCCTGGACCGACATTCCAGTGACGCAGCGGCGAATAGGTGGTGATACCGGCACACAGCAGCGGTGCAACGCCCGCCAGCTCCAGGTTTTCCGGAATCCGCAGCACAAAGCTTTCATCAACCACCATCGACGTTGAGTAGCCGCCGTAGGTAATGGCGCCGGTTTCGCGATCTTCGCCATTATAGGTGCCGACAAAGCCGTTTTCGCAATACTGCTCCAGACCCTGCTGACAGCTCGGACAGCTGCGGCAGGAATCGACCATACAGCCGACGCCAACCCGATCGCCGACTTTGTATTTCTGCGTCTGTGGACCAACAGCCGTTACGCGACCCACAATTTCATGCCCCGGAACCACGGGAAAAATGGTGTTTTTCCACTCATTACGAGCCTGATGCAGGTCTGAGTGGCAAACGCCACAGAACAGCACCTCAAGCTGAACGTCATGGGCGCGCAGCTCACGCGGCTTAAAATCGAACGGTGCCAGTTTGGATTTTGCATCCTGAGCAGCATACGCATGCGTAATATTCATGGTGTCTCCAGTTTCGATGTGTCGTGAGTGTTTCTGATGATGTGCAGCAGCGTGGATGTGCTGCGAAAACAGGGCGACGCCAGAGGCGTGCCAAAGAGGAACCGCTTAAGGATAGTCAGCGCGGGGAAAAGCGTATATGCCTATACATGTCTGAATCTTGCCTGATTCTGCATTTTTCTGGCTGAATCGGCAGGGGGTAAAAAAAGGCCCGCACGCGGCGGACCTGAGAGAATTACTTCTGTAACAGGGGCTTCAGGAAGCGCGCGGTGTGGGATTTCTCACACTCCGCCACGGTTTCTGGCGTACCCGCCACCAGGATTTCACCGCCGCCGCTGCCGCCTTCCGGACCGAGATCGACAATCCAGTCTGCGGTTTTGACTACATCGAGGTTGTGCTCAATCACCACGATGGTGTTGCCCTGATCGCGCAGCTTATGCAGCACTTCCAGCAGTTGCTGAATATCGGCAAAGTGCAGGCCGGTGGTCGGCTCATCCAGAATGTAGAGCGTCTGACCGGTGCCACGCTTCGACAGCTCACGCGCCAGCTTCACACGCTGGGCTTCACCGCCGGAAAGGGTGGTGGCGGACTGACCGAGGCGGATGTAGGTGAGACCCACATCGATCAGCGTCTGCAGCTTACGCGCCAGCGCTGGCACGGCATCGAAGAACTCACGCGCCTCTTCGATCGTCATCTCCAGTACTTCGTGAATGCTCTTGCCTTTGTACTTCACTTCCAGCGTTTCACGGTTATAGCGTTTGCCTTTACACTGGTCGCACGGCACATAAATGTCCGGCAGGAAGTGCATCTCGACTTTCAGCACGCCATCGCCCTGACAGGCTTCACAGCGTCCGCCCCGTACGTTGAAACTGAAGCGACCCGGATTGTAGCCGCGCGAACGCGCTTCCGGCACGCCCGCAAAGAGTTCACGCACCGGGGTGAAGATACCGGTGTAGGTGGCCGGGTTGGAGCGCGGTGTACGACCAATCGGGCTCTGGTCGATGTCGATCACTTTGTCGAAGTGCTCCAGGCCTGACACGTCACGGTAAGGTGCCGGTTCGGCGATGGTCGCGCCGTTCAGCGCCCGCTGAGCAATCGGGAACAGCGTATCGTTGATCAGGGTCGATTTACCCGAACCGGACACACCGGTAATACAGGTGAACAGTCCGACCGGCAGCGTCAGCGTGACATCCTTAAGGTTGTTGCCGCGTGCGCCGGTAATCTTCAGCACTTTGGCCGGATCGCCTTTGACGCGCTCTTCTGGCACCACAATGCCACGCTTGCCGCTCAGGTACTGACCGGTCAGCGACTCTTCCTGCGCCATAATCTGATCAACGGTGCCTTCTGCGACGACCTGACCGCCGTGTACGCCTGCACCCGGGCCGATGTCGATCACATGGTCTGCGGCACGAATCGCATCTTCATCGTGTTCAACCACAATCACGGTATTACCGAGGTCGCGCAGATGAATCAGGGTGCCGAGCAGCCGTTCGTTATCACGCTGATGCAGGCCGATTGAAGGCTCATCCAGCACATACATCACGCCGACCAGACCGGCACCGATCTGGCTGGCCAGGCGGATACGCTGTGCTTCACCCCCGGACAGCGTTTCCGCAGAGCGTGACATCGACAGATAGTTCAGGCCGACATTGACCAGGAAGCTCAGGCGATCGCCAATCTCTTTCAAAATTTTCTCAGCGATCTGCGCACGCTGGCCGCTGAGTTTCATGTTTTCAAAGAAGGACATCGCATGACCGATGCTCATCTCAGAGATGGTCGGCAGCGTGGTGTTCTCCACGAAGACGTGGCGCGCTTCACGACGCAGACGGGTGCCTTCACAGCTGGCACAGGCGCGATTGCTGATAAACTTCGCCAGCTCTTCGCGAACCGCAGAGGATTCCGTCTCTTTATAGCGGCGCTCCATGTTATTGAGCACGCCTTCGAACGGATGACGACGCACCGAGGTATCGCCGCGATCGTTGATGTACTTAAATTCGATGCTCTCTTTGCCTGACCCATACAGAATCACTTTCTGCACGTTGTCTGGCAGGCTGCCGAATGACGCTTCGATATCAAAATCGAGGTGTTCCGCGAGCGAACGCAGCATCTGGAAATAGTAAAAGTTACGGCGATCCCAGCCGCGAATGGCGCCGCCCGCCAGTGAAAGCTCGGGATTCTGCACGACACGGTCAGGATCAAAATATTGCTGTACGCCCAGGCCGTCACAGGTTGGACAGGCGCCCGCCGGGTTGTTAAACGAGAACAGGCGCGGTTCCAGCTCGCTCATGCTGTAACCACAAATCGGACAGGCGAAGTTAGCCGAGAAGAGCAGCTCTTCTGCGTCGCTGTCATCCATGTCCGCCACGATAGCCGTGCCGCCGGAAAGCTCCAGCGTGGTTTCAAACGACTCCGCCAGACGGGTTGCCAGATCTTCACGCACTTTGAAGCGGTCAATGACCACCTCAATGGTGTGCTTCTTCTGCAGCTCAAGCTTCGGCGGATCGGAGAGGTCACACACTTCGCCATCAATACGCGCCCGGATGTAGCCCTGCGTCGCCAGATTCTCCAGCGTTTTGGCATGCTCACCCTTACGATCTTTCACTACCGGGGCCAGCAGCATCAGGCGACGACCTTCCGGTTGCGAGAGCACCTGATCCACCATCTGACTCACGGTCTGCGCCGCCAGCGGCACATCATGATCCGGGCAGCGCGGTTCGCCTACGCGGGCAAACAGCAAACGCAGATAATCGTGAATCTCAGTGATGGTTCCCACGGTCGAACGTGGGTTATGCGAGGTGGATTTCTGCTCAATGGAAATGGCGGGCGACAAACCTTCGATATGATCGACGTCCGGCTTCTCCATTAACGAAAGAAACTGGCGCGCATACGCAGAGAGCGACTCCACATAGCGGCGCTGACCTTCCGCATACAGCGTATCAAACGCCAGTGAGGATTTACCGGACCCTGACAGGCCGGTTACCACAATGAGTTTGTCGCGTGGGATGGTCAGGTTGATGTTTTTCAAATTATGGGTGCGGGCACCACGAACTTCGATCTTATCCATTCACCTTTCCCGGATTAGCTGCACTCACCGTGCCTTGCCGACACGGCCAGAATAAACGTGTCATTATGGCACAAAAAATAGACTGAATATATATCCAGTACTCTCGACCATATAAGCGAAGAGGGATTAAAACTGGAACCCCGCTCGAAAGTGGGAAACAGTCCGCAGGACGTGTTAGAATTGATAGATTAGACTGTATGCATTAACTCATCGGGAGACAGCAACATGGCCAGTCGTGGCGTTAACAAAGTGATTCTTGTCGGGAATCTGGGTCAGGATCCGGAAGTACGTTACATGCCAAATGGTGGCGCGGTTGCCAACATTACGCTGGCTACGTCGGAAAGCTGGCGCGACAAGCAGACCGGTGAAAACAAAGAGATCACTGAATGGCACCGTGTGGTGCTGTTTGGCAAACTGGCTGAAGTCGCAGGCGAATACCTGAAAAAAGGGTCGCAGGTCTACATCGAAGGTCAGCTGCGTACCCGTAAATGGCAGGATCAGGGCGGCCAGGAACGTTACACCACCGAAGTCGTGGTCAACGTTGGTGGCACCATGCAGATGCTGGGTGGCCGTCAGCAGGGCGGCAACGCGGGTGCACCAGCAGGTGGCGGCGCGCAGGGTGGTGGCAACAACAATGGCTGGGGTCAGCCGCAGCAGCCACAGGGCAACAACCAGTTCAGTGGCGGCGCGCAGTCCCGTCCGCAGCAGCCACAGAGCGCACCGGCCAGCAACAACAACGAACCTCCAATGGATTTCGACGACGATATTCCGTTCTGATTACGCTGGACAGAGAGTGCAAAAAAGCCCGCTTATGCGGGCTTTTTTACGCGCGTCTTTCGCGGGCGGTTACGACCATTCCGCCACAATCTGATCTGTGCTCAATACGCGCGGCACGTGGCCGGGAATCGACAATGAGGACCAGACCTCATTGTGCTGATTTATCAACGCTTCAGCGCTGACCCAGCGACGATCGGCGGTAGTATGCGCATCAGCAGCCACGGTAATGGCATAGCCCGCACTGGCACCCACTTTTATGGTGGTATCCAGACAGTAGTCAGTGGCACAACCGCACGCCACAAACTCTTCCACCGCCAGCTTCTTTAACAGTGCGGCCAGCTCAGTCTGCCAGAAGCTGTCGCAGGCGGTTTTTGTCACGTAATGTGCGCCAGCAGGCTGAACCAGTTCCGGCAGCAGATTAAAAGCTTCATTCCCCTCGCACATCGCGCCTTCGCGGTGCTGGATAAAAATGGTGATATCGGCGCGTTCAGTCAGCCGGTTAATCTGCGCCACCCGTCCCGCCTGGTCGAAGCGCGGCGAGCTGAAGACCCCATTCTGCATATCGATAACCACTGCCACACGCTGTGCCATGCTTAACCTCATCCGTCTGAAAGAAACAGTGTTACCTGTAGCATTGCGGATAGCAATCTTTTGCATTTCAGACCCGGTCACAGGCATGCTTAGCAGACTGGTTAAACAAGGAGAGAAAAGTGGACGGTGTTCCGGCAAGTTTCCCCTGTGAGAAAGATCGCGCCCGGTTCCGGCAACTCGCAGAGCTGCCCGGTGTGGAACTCTATCAGGCCCACATCTCCCGCTACGCCTTTGAACCCCATACCCACGAAGCCTTTGGAATCGGCACCATAGAAGCGGGCGCACAGCGCTTTCGCTATCGCGGCACCGAATATACTGCGCCGGAGAACTCACTGGTCATGATGAATCCGGATGAGCTGCACACGGGTGAGTCAGCGTGCGAAGAGGGCTGGCGCTATCAGATGATCTACATTCAGCCGCAGTTGATGGATGAACTGACCGGTGACCGCGGCTGGTGGTTTAACGAGGCGCTGCTGACCGATCCGCGCGTGGCGCAGCCGCTCTCCCGCCTGCTTACCGCACTCTGGCAGGCAGAGTCTGAACTGGCACGCCAGAGTATGATTGCTGAGGTGCTACTGCAAATCCGTCCGCTGGCGCGTATGTCCTCACAGGGCAGACCCGATGCCCGGCATCGTTTTGATCAGGTCAGAGATTTTTTGCGCGCAAACCTCGCAGAACCGGTGCGGCTGGAGGAGCTGGCGGCGCTGGCTTCACTGTCGCCGTGGCACTTCTTACGCGCCTTTCGCCAGCACTATCACGTTACGCCGCATCAGATGCTGATGGCTTTCCGGCTCTATGACGCCAAGCAAAGGCTGGCGCAGGGTGAAGCGGCCGCCAGCGTCGCAGCGGCGGTTGGGTTAACCGATCAGGCTCATCTCACCCGCGCCTTTGCTCACCGTTATGGCATTACGCCGGGCCGCTATCAAAAGCAGGTTCGCCAGCCCTGATACCACCGCAATCTGCTACAAGCATTTCCCGCCCGAAACCGCCACACTCTGCCAAAAGTCTGTATAAGGAAGAAATCATGTTTGCGGGAATTATGTTTGCCGTCACCGCCGGGCTGATGTGGGGGCTAATCTTTGTCGGGCCGCTGCTGGTGCCGGACTATCCTGGCGCGCTGCAATCAGCGGGACGTTATGTGGCGTTTGGGCTGATTGCGCTGCCGCTGGCCTGGCACAGCCGTCGTCGTCTGCGTCAGCTGTCACGCGCTGACTGGCTTGAGGCCGTAAAGCTCTCGCTGGTGGGAAACCTCTTCTACTATGCGTTTCTGGCGAACGCTATTCAGCGTACCGGCGGGCCGGTCTCAACCATGATTATCGGCACGCTGCCGGTGGTGATCGCCGTCACGGCTAATCTCTGTTATGGCCATCTTGAAGGACGGCTGCCGTGGCGGCGGTTGTTCCCGGCACTGGTCATGATGGCGGCTGGCTTGCTTTGCGTGAATGCGGCGGAGCTGCAGAGTCAGGGCAGCACGCTGGATCTCAGTCGTTATCTGACCGGTATCGTGCTGGCACTATTGGCGGTAGTCTGCTGGACCTGGTATCCGCTACGTAATGCCCGCTGGCTGCGCACGCATCCCGAACTGCGCCCCTCAACCTGGGCTACCGCGCAGGGGCTGGTGACGCTGCCGATGGCACTGATCCTGTACGCGCTGGTCAGCGTTCAGCTCGCCTGGCAGCAGCCCGATTTTTCGCTGCCGTTCGGGCCGCGTCCCACGGTATTCATCGCATTGATGCTGACGATTGGCCTGCTCTGTTCCTGGCTTGGTACCTTATGCTGGAATGCTGCCAGCCAGCGTCTGCCCACCGTACTGATGGGGCCGCTGATCGTTTTCGAGATACTCTTTGGCCTGTTATGGACTTTTCTCTGGTATCAACGCTGGCCGCCGCAGCTCACTCTGATGGGCATTGTTTGTCTGATGGCGGGTGTAATCTGGGCAATGCGCATCAAACCACAACCCCGGGTAGTCGCGATTAAAGAGTAAACCGTAAAGCTCACCTGAATGCCTTTACCGCGCGGACAACATGCCGCGCGACTTTTTAAGATTAAACCCTATCCTGATTTGCTCGCTCTCCGGCAGATTTATACCGCGAAATCGATTTCATGGTTCCGCACTGTTGTCCGGTATCCCCCGATAACCTCATTCATCCTCCATTTGTCAGTAAAAAAACGGCCCTTTCTGGCGGCTGAAAGTTGCCTGTTCCAGCTCTGGCAACCTTTCACTGGTCAGATATCGGTCATTAATCAGGAAAAATAGTGCAGCATTATGGACGTTACGCTTTTATCCACTGCTGTTTATTGCGTTATGGACCTGAGAAAAGGGGACTAAAAACCACCGTTAACTTCATTCAGTGATAAATGAGTAAGATAATTCCGCCGCTGCGTTAATAATTAAAGATTAATCTCTGGCATCAATGATGCGCAATGAAGAGAGTCAAAAGATAGACCCATAACGTTAGTGATAAGGAGCAATAAACTATTTAACCCGGATTAATCCTGGAGTAAATTAATGCAATAAACCCATTAGCGGAAATTAAAGCGCAACCGCAAAATTTCAGGCAGGTCCATCATTAACTCAAATGTAAGGTGATTGTTATTTGTGCGATGTTTAAAGCGGCTTAATGATATTGAGACGATTTAGTTCCGACGATTAGCAGTGCTAAACTAAAAAAGGGAAGGCCCAATCCCGCGTAAACGAGATTGGGAGGGGAAGATAAGGCGTGGAATGCGAGACTTTTGCTGTTGTGAATCAATTTTACCGCAAAAAAAGAAGCTTAGCCGTGAAACCATTCATTAGTTATAAATGGAGCGGAAAAGGGTGCCGCAATTGTCCTGTTAAATGATCTTCATCTCTTCTGGTAAGAACAAATCTCAGCGTTAAGTCTAAAAAGCGCGGTAGCATTAGGTTTAGCGATTCTCCGTGCCTGACGGATAGTGGTATACGCTGCGGCTGATATCTAATAAGCGGCAGCTGCGACGGGTGCCAATGTCGAATGTGGTCTGCAGGAAATCCACAGCCTGTCGTTTTTCATTAGTGGTAAAGAAGTGCTTCAGAACGCTCTGCAGCATCTCTTTGTCCGAGTTGAGCGTCTGCAGTTCACGTGTGACATTCTGCAGTTTTTCTTCCAGCTCCTTGATTTTCCTGCCCTCTTCTGAAGACAACCCAGAAAACTTCTTTTTCCAGCTATAGAACGTGGCTTCAGAGATGCCTAACTCTACACAAATCTCTCTGACTTTCACGCCCGATTCAGAAGCTTTAATGGCATTTGTGATTTGATCTTCGCTGTATCGTGACTTTCTCATAAATGCTCTTACCTTTCTTATCGATTAATGGATGAGAATGACTTTAATAATTTCTGGCACTGTAAGATTTTATTAAGGCAGTATTAAAGTGCGCGAATTGAATTGCGAAGCCTAAATTAAGATATTTAGAAGAAATATCATCATGGGATAAATCTTATTTTATTCTTATCCGGGGAGCGCGCCTTCCTGGAAGCGGGTTTTTGTTATAAATTCATCGCATCCAAAATACGAAAAAATTCTACGTAGACTGGATATTTAGCTTCGCCGACTTGATTAATATGCCGGTATAGCTCTTTAAGGTTGTTTTATTTTCAGCCTGAAATCGTTTCCATCTGAAGTGATTCGCGCCATTTATAATAAGAATTATCCTGAATTCACTCTCCGGATCATGATTTACATCTCAATTTTCGGACCAGCCTGGTCTGAAGTCATACATTTTCGCCAGGCCCACTGAGCGCTTATTAATTCGTTACAGGGATGTTGTACCGAAGCGGTTGTAGTTGAGTAATATTAAGGAAGAGTCGATGAAATTGAGCGTAATGTCTAATGCCGCCTGGATGATGTCTGAGAAGATCATCTCCGTTTTTGGCGTCATTTTTGTGACGTCTTACGTGGCTAAATCCTTTGGTCCAACGGTGTTTGGCCAGATGGCGTTTTCTACTTCACTATTTGCCATGGTGCAAACCGTCGCAATCTTTGGCACCGAAACCATTCTGTTTAAGCGCGTCAGTAAAAATGCGTCGAAAGGCCTGCGCCTGATGACCATCGCCCGTACGCTACGCATGGTGCTACTGCTGGTCACGTCGGTGCCAGTCTTAATTTGGGTCTGGTACAACATGCAGGAAAACTTCCTGGCGTTTGCACTGGCCTCATTTGTTGCCTCGGTTTTTGTCACCCAGGACACCTTCAGCGTTTATAACAACGCGCGTCTGGCCTCGCGTCTTAACACCATCGCTAACGCTGTGGGCATGCTGCTGAGTTTCGGCATCAGCTTTACCGTCGCCTGGCTGCGTCTTAATCCGCTCTGGCTGACACTGTCGATTGTTGCCGTGACGCTGGTGCCTTACCTGATCAAGCGTCACAACTTCTATCAGGACCATCAGGATCAGATGCCGCCGCGCGAAAAGCGCACCGCCTATCTGCGCTATCTGATGTATGCCGGTCTGCCGCTGGCGATCTCCAGCATCTTTATCTCGGTGCAGGTCAAAGCGGCGCAGATGTTTCTGGCAGGCACGGCACCTGCGCGAGACCTCGGTCTGTTTGCGGCGGCAAATACCATTTCCGCTTCCTGGATTTTTATCCCGGTTGCGCTGATCACCTCCTGCTTCACTGAAATCTTCAGGGAGCGCGGCGAGGTGGCTATTAAGCTGGCTGCCCGGCTCAATGGCTACGTTATGGCAGTTTCATTGCTGATGCTGCTGGTCATTTCGTTTTACGGCGAGCAGATCATCATCGCGTTGTACGGACCGGAATACACACAGTCAGGAAGTCTCATTACGTTGCTGTCGATAGCGACCAGCTTTTCGGCAATGGGAACCGTAGCGTATCGCTACATGGTCAAAGAGGGAGGATTTAACTACTTGCTGAGGAAAATCATCTGCCTGATGGTCATCAGTCTGCCGCTCTCCTGGTGGTTGATCCAGGGTCACGGCATCATGGGGGCCGCGTGGAGCGTTTTCCTTTCAGAACTTTTGTCCCTGACCGTAATGAATTACTTCTTTAAAAACGGCGTCATTCAAAAGATTCAGGTTTCCTCACTCAACTACAAAACATACAAATGAGGTCAGATATGCTCAAGTTGAAAGAAGAACTCAGAAGAAGTGTGCAGTACTTTATCAAGAAGATGCCCTGGGCTTATCAGGACCGCATCTACTACTTCCATAAGTTCAGAAAGCTGCCCAATCTGCGTCAGCCAAAAGTGTTCAACGAGAAGGTGTTGTACCGTAAGTTTATCTTCGGCGATTACCAGAACTACGGTCGTCTGTCAGATAAGTACTCGGTGCGCGAATTCATTGCTGAAAAAATCGGTAATGAATACCTCATCCCGCTGGTACACGAAACTACTGACCCAACCACGCTGAACAGCCTGCCTTGCTGGAAGGGAACGGTGATCAAGCCGAACCACGCTTCCAACATGGTAGAAATTCTGCTGGAAGAGCCGGACGCGTTGCGCAAGCAGCAGATCATTCATGACTGCTATCGCTGGCTGAAGACCGATTTCGCCAACGAAGCGCGTGAGATTCACTATCGCTACATCAAGCCACGCATCCTGGTTGAGAAGTACATTGGTGATGGCAAAAGCGCGCCGATCGATTACAAGTTCCATATGTTCAACAAGCGTGATGGCCGGTTCGAGTATGTGCTGCAGGTGATCTACAACCGCTGTCAGCCGCTGCTGTCGATGAATTTCTACGTGAATAACCTCAATGAGGCCTATCACAAGATTCGCGATACCGGTCTGGATGTTTCACCGATTATGCCGTCACTGGAACATGCGCTCGAATTGAGCAAGAAGCTGGCCAGTGATTTCGACTACGTGCGTGTGGACTGGTATATCCATGACGAGCATATCTACTTTGGCGAACTGACCTTCACCCCAGGTGCAGGGCTGGTTACCGGATTGGATCGTGGTTTAAACCAGATGATGGGAGATATGTGGATTCAGGACCGCCGCGGAACGCAGAGCCCGGGCGTTACAGTGCAGGATGTTAATATCCCTGCCATGTTGAAGAAAATTTAAGTTCACACAGCAATATAAAAAACCCCGCTTAGCGGGGTTTTTTATGCGTAAAAATCAGGGCATCGGCCAGTCAGCAGGCGCCTGGCTCATCGCATCAATAAAGGCGTGCTTCGAGATTTCCACGAAGTTATGCACGTTTTCCATGCTCAGGGTAATGCCCATCAGACCGGTAACAAACCAGCAGGTCATGCCTAAACCAATCCCGCCACACATAAAGGCCATCACGTGACGGCTGTCCTGACGAAGTTTGGTTTTCAGGGTACTGGCGAAAAACATCATGATTGCGCTCAGCAATTCCCAACGCATAACAAGAAAACTGGCGGTTAACGTAGCCATTGGCCGGACCTCAATATCAGTAAGTATTCCTGACAATCTGCGGACATCACCGGCGACAAAAAAGTGTGTCAGGTAAGACTTTTTTGCCGTCAACCCAGGTTTAAAGTGTGACTTGAGTCACATTATATCACCCGATTTTAAATTTTGAACAAAATTTGACTCTTGTATGGTAGTGGCATGCAGAAAAAGTGAGCAGCAGAAGAAGAACGGCGGGGAAATCAGGCAGATGCGCCCGGAGCGGGCGCAGCAAAGAATTAACGGACCGGGCAGCACTCGCCGGTGGTGCGCTGGGTAAAGCTGCTGATGCCGTCGTGACAGCCAAAACTCAGCAGGCGAGGGCGCTGAATCGCCTGGCGACGCATGGTGTGGCGGTAAGCGGTGGGTGTCTGTGAAAACTGACGACGAAACACCCTGGAGAAGGTCTGTTGCGAGTCATAGCCATATTGCATCGCGATATCAAACACCGGACGCTGTGTCTGCGATAGTGCTTCTGCGGCCAGCGTCAGGCGGCGCTCACGAATATAGCCACCCAGCGTCTGTTTCGTCACGGAACGGAACATACGCTGCAGATGCCATTTCGAATAGCCTGATTTTGCCGCAACCTCATCAATCGACAGGCTCTTATCGAGGTTCTGGTCAATCCAGTCCGTCAGGGAATGAATGATCTCTTCTTGCATCATGGCCTCATCCTTCTGGTGCTTAATAAAGGGTAATGGGAGTTTAGGGGTTTCAATGGAGAAGGAGTATAATTCCTCAAGTTAACTTGAGGTAAAGGGTCTGATGAAAAAAGAACGCAACTATCCAAAACCGGTCTTAACACCCGGTGAAGTGGCGCGCCGCAGCGGTGTGGCGGTCTCGGCGCTGCACTTTTATGAAACCAAAGGCCTCATTTTCAGCACCCGTAACAGCGGTAATCAGCGCCGATACAGCCGCGACGTGCTGCGACGTGTGGCGATCATCAAGATTGCTCAGCGCATTGGCATCCCGCTGGCGACGGTCAGCGACAGTCTTGACCACATTCCTCCCGATAAGCGCATGTCGACGACGGAATGGGATGCGCTGACCCGGCACTGGCGCGAAGAACTGGATAAGCGCATTGAAACCCTGACTCGCCTGCGCAATGACCTGGATGGCTGTATCGGCTGCGGTTGCCTGTCGATGCGCGACTGTCCGCTGCGCAATCCTGGCGACCGGCTGGGTCAGCAGGGCTCGGGTGCAGTGCTGCTTGACCCGGAACAGGATGATAAACATCCGCCTGTGGAGTGACGTCTATACTTGGTGAAGGTCAACACACAGGGAATCATGATGATCACCGTTCACCATCTTGAGAAATCGCGCTCGCATCGGGTGCTGTGGCTGCTGGAAGAGCTGGAAGTGCCGTACCAGATTAAACACTATCAACGCGAACCCACCATGCTGGCCCCGGAGGCGCTGAAAAAAGTGCATCCACTGGGAAAATCGCCGGTCATTACTGATGGAAACCAGGTAGTAGCTGAATCGGGTGCCATTCTCGAATACCTTGAAGAGAAATATGATCGCGAATTCCGGCTGAAAGTGAGTGATGAGGCGTCACGGTTACAGTGCCGCTACTGGCTGCACTATGCTGAAGGCTCACTGATGCCGTTGCTGGTAATGAAGCTGATCTTCGGGCAGATGGGCAAAGCGCCGGTGCCGTGGCTGCTGCGTCCGGTCGGCGCGGCATTTGGCAAAGGGGTGCAGAAGGCGTTCCTGGATAAACAGCTCAAGCCGCACAGGCAGATGATCGAACAGCATCTGGCGTCGCATCCCTGGTTTGCCGGTGAGCGTTTCACCATTGCGGATATCCAGATGAGCTTTCCGCTGCTGGCACTGGCGCGCCGTGCCGGACTGGATCAGATGCCCGCCACTAAGAGATGGTTGCAGACGGTGCAGCAGCGCGCCGCCTGGCAGCGCGCGATTGCGCAGGGTGGCGAGCTTTCGCTGCCAGGTTAATCGTCTCTCCACTGGCGCATCCTGTACGATCACCGCTGCGCCAGTGCAAATCCTCTCTTTATATGACATTAAGTTTATGGCCTCAGCGTTTCAGGATGGTGTCTGCCAGCCTGTTACGCCCAATCTTTATGCCAAAGAATCTCCCTCCTGGAGTTGAAAACGTGGCGCTAAACGCCGGATAATCGCATGCCTTTTTATCTGGCCGCTTTTGACGGCTAATTATCTGCGGCTAGGTAAACGTTTGCCTGGCGGGTTAATCCCGACAGTGATGCCGTTTACCCGCTTATTCCAGGGACAGCGATGGTCGCAGAACGATCCACACAACAAAAATTTTTGAGGCTCAACTATGTCAACTGAATCACGCCCGGCCAGTGGAAAACTGGACGCCTGGTTCTCGATCTCGGCGCGCGGCAGCAGCGTGCGTCAGGAAATTCTGGCCGGACTCACCACCTTCCTGGCGATGGTTTACTCCGTCATCGTGGTACCGGGAATGCTGGGCAAAGCCGGTTTCTCCCCCTCCGCCGTGTTTGTCGCCACCTGCCTGGTCGCCAGCTTTGGTTCCATCCTTATGGGACTGTGGGCTAATCTGCCGATGGCGATTGGCTGTGCCATCTCCTTAACCGCCTTTACCGCTTTCAGTCTGGTGCTGGGGCAGCATATCAGCGTGCCGGTGGCGCTGGGCGCGGTGTTCCTGATGGGCCTGCTGTTTACGCTGATCTCCGTGACCGGCATTCGTGCCTGGATCCTGCGTAACCTGCCGATGGGCGTGGCACACGGCACCGGCGTCGGGATTGGCCTGTTTCTGCTGCTCATCGCCGCTGATGGCGTGGGTCTGGTGGTGAAAAACCCGGCTCCGGGCCTGCCGGTGGCGCTGGGTCACTTCACCACTTTCCCGGTGATGATGACGCTGCTGGGACTGGCCGCGATTATCGGACTGGAGAAGCGCCGGATACCGGGCGGCATCCTGCTGACCATTATCACTATTTCGCTGCTCGGCCTGATCTTTGACCCGTCGGTGACATATCAGGGACTGTTTGCCCTGCCGAGCCTGCGTGACGCCAGCGGTCAGTCGCTGCTGTTCAGCCTCGACATCATGGGCGCGATGCAGCCTGTGGTGCTGCCCAGCGTGCTGGCACTGGTGATGACGGCAGTCTTTGATGCCACCGGCACCATTCGCGCGGTCGCGGGGCAGGCCAATCTGCTGGATAAAGAGGGCCAGATTATCAATGGCGGTCGTGCGCTGACCAGCGACTCCGTCAGCAGCCTGTTTGCGGGTCTGGTAGGCGCATCTCCGGCGGCGGTCTATATCGAATCGGCGGCCGGCACGGCGGCGGGCGGAAAAACCGGCCTCACCGCGATTGTGGTGGGCCTGCTGTTCCTCGCCATCCTGTTTATGTCGCCGCTGGCTTATCTGGTTCCCGCTTACGCTACCGCACCTGCACTCATGTATGTCGGTCTGCTGATGCTCAGTAACGTGGCGAAAGTCGACTTCGGTGATTTTGTCGATGCGATGTCGGGCCTGCTTACTGCGGTGATTATCGTGCTTACCTGCAACATCGTCACCGGCATCATGATCGGTTTCGCCAGCCTGGTCGTGGGGCGTCTGTTCGCCGGTGAATGGCGTAAGCTCAACGTCGGCACCGTGATCATTGCCATCGCGCTGGTGGCATTTTACGCCGGTGGCTGGGCGATCTGACTGTACAACCGGGCGTGCGGCTGCGCGTCCGGAATTTTTGACTTTTTTCCCGCCCGGCGCACGCGTAGCTGACAATCTTCACCGCCGTTTGTTTTACACTTTAGCGCTTCACCAATGATTGAAAGAAACGACGCCTAAGGAAAGCATGGAAATCTTTTTTACTATTCTCATCATGACGCTGGTCGTGTCGCTCTCTGGCGTCGTGGCCCGCATTCTCCCTTTTCAGATCCCGTTGCCGCTGGTGCAGATCGCCGTAGGTGCGATACTGGCCTGGCCAACGTTTGGTCTGCATGTCGACTTTGATCCGGAGCTGTTTCTGGTACTGTTCATCCCGCCGCTGCTGTTCGCAGATGGCTGGAAAACGCCGATCAGTGAGTTCCTGCATCATGGTCGCGAGATCATCGGCTTAGCGCTGGCGCTGGTCCTGATTACCGTGATCGGTATCGGCTATCTGATCTACTGGATGGTGCCAGGTATCCCGCTGATTCCGGCTTTTGCGCTGGCGGCAGTGCTGTCGCCGACCGACGCCGTGGCGCTCTCCGGCATTGTGGGTGAAGGCCGCATTCCCAAGAAGATTATGTCGATCGTGCAGGGTGAGGCCCTGATGAACGATGCATCGGGCCTGGTATCACTGAAGTTTGCCGTGGCCGTAGCCATGGGCACTATGGTGTTTACCTGGGGCGGAGCCAGCGTTGAGTTCATGAAAGTCGCCATTGGCGGCCTGATTGCCGGTGTGGCCATCTGCTGGCTGTACGGTAAATCACTGCGCCTGTTCAGCCGCTGGAGCGGGGATGACCCGGCGACCCAGACCGTGCTGCTGCTGCTGCTGCCGTTCGCTTCTTACCTGATCGCTGAACATCTGGGTGTCTCGGGTATCCTGGCGGCTGTCGCGGCCGGTATGACCATCACCCGTTCCGGCATTATTCGTCAGGCACCGCTGGCGATGCGCCTGCGTGCTAACAGCGTCTGGCAGATGCTGGAATTCATCTTCAACGGCATGGTCTTCCTGATGCTGGGACTGCAGCTGCCGGACATTCTGCAGACCTCAATCGACCAGGCGCAGGCCGATACTAACGTCGAGCTGTGGGTGCTGTTCGCCGATATCGGGCTGGTCTATGCCGCGCTGATGCTGGTGCGTTTTGGCTGGCTGTGGATCATGCAGCGTCTGAGCAAACGTCTGTTGAAGAAGAAGCCGCTGGAGTTCGCAAACTACTCGCTGCGTGAGCTGTTGATCGCCACGTTTGCCGGGGTGCGCGGGGCGATTACCCTGGCCGGTGTGCTGTCGATTCCACTGTACCTCACCACGGGTGATCCCTTCCCGGCGCGCTATGAGCTGGTGTTTATCGCCACCGGCGTGATTCTGGTCTCGCTGCTGGTAGGGGTCGTGATCCTGCCGATTCTGCTGCGCGGCATTGATAGCATCGATAAAGGTGCCCATCGCCGTGAGCTGCAGAATGCCCGTGCGGTGATGGCGGGTGCCGCCATTGAAAGCCTGCATAAGATGGAAGATCGGCTGGAGAATGAGTCGGAAGAGAACATCGATCCGGAACTGCTGAAAGAGGTCAGTCTGCGCGTGATTGGCAACTTACGCCGTCGCGCCGAAGGTAAGAATGATCTTGAGCATGCGCTGTACGCTGAGAACCTTGAGCGTCGCTTCCGCCTGACCGGGCTGCGTGCCGAACGCGCAGAGGTCTATCATCTGCGCGCCACCCAGCAGATCTCCAATGAGACGATGCAGACGTTACTGCACGACCTGGATCTGCTGGAAGCACTGCTGATCGAAAAAGAAGAGTAAGCCTCTGACTGGCACGCCTGTGGATTCATGCAGGCGTGCCAGCTTTTCATACCGACAGGCGCGGCGGTTCATCCGGCCAGTGCTCGCGACAACAGGCTATCCACGCCTGCGCACTGCGCGACAGATAACTCCCTTCCCGCCAGATCAATCCCAGACTCCACTTCAGCTCCGATTCCAGCGGCAGCCACAACAATGACTGCTTATCCAGCCGCTGACAGATCGGCTCCGGCAGAATCGCCAGTCCCATTTCCGCCTGCACCATCGCTGCCAGAAAATCCCACTGACCGCTGCGCACTGCCACCGTTGGCGTCAGGCTGAGCCGCTGAAAAGCCTGCATCAGCTGACGATTGAGCGAGAACTCCTCATTGAAAATCAGCAGTGGATGCGCTGCAAGCTCTGCCAGTCCTATCTGCTGGCGGCTGAGCCACTCCGGGCGGCGCGGCAGCAGCACGCAAAGCGGATGATGCATCAGGGGCAGGGTGTTCAGCGGCAGCTCAGGGTCAACCGGCAACGCAGTCAGGGCGATATCCAGACTGCCCGCCAGCACTGCCTGCTGTACGGTAAGTCCGCCGAATTCAGAGATTTTCAGCTTCACGCCAGGATAGCGACGGCGAAAGGCGGAAATCGATCCCGCTATCTGCATACCCACCATCGGCGGAATACCGAGCCGCAGCTCACCGGTTTTGAGCTGGTTAATATCACCAATCTCCGCCTCCAGCTGATGAAACTCCTGCAGGATCGCCAGGCCGCGCTGATAAACCGCCTGGCCGCTGTCGGTAAGATGCAGACGACGGCCATCCCGCAGGATCAGCGTGCAGCCCAGCTCCTCCTCCAGCTGGCGCAGCATTTTGCTGATGGTCGGCTGTGTCACAAACAGCTTTTGCGCCGCCCGGGTAAAGCTCTGCTGGCGGACCACTTCAGTAAAGTAACGCAGGGCGCGGACATCCATAACTATTCCTTTAAGGCATGATTGCGATAATTTTAATTCATTTTTTTCACCTTATGCGGGCGATTTATACTGATGACACCAATTTAATCGGGGAGACAAGGTGATGGCATCAGCACTCACTTTACGCAGCAACCGCGCAGTGCAGTGGCTCAGCCTGCCGCTGCAGCTGGGTTTCTATATCGGCCTGTTTGTCGCCTGTGACCGGCTGGTGAGCTGGCTGCATCTGCCGCTGCCCGCCAATATCGTCGGGATGCTATTGCTGCTGGCGTTAATCGTGACGCGGGTTGTGCCGCTGAACTGGGTAAAAGCCGGATCGCGCTGGCTGCTGGCCGAGATGCTGCTGTTCTTTATCCCGGCGGTGGTGGCGGTGGTGAATTATGGCGATCTGCTGCGGGTCGATGGCTGGCGCATCTGTGTAGTGATTGCCGCCAGTACACTGCTGGTGCTGGCCTCCACCGCCTGGGTGGTGGACCGGCTCTATCAGTATGAAGTCGCGCGCGCCGCGCGTAAGCAGGCTCCTCATGCGTGATTTTCTGCTCAGTCTGCTATGTGTGGCGGTTACGCTGCTGGTGTATGCGCTGAATAAACGGCTTTACCGCCGCTGGCGGACGCTGCTGTTAATGCCGCTGGTGATGACGCCGCTGGTGCTGGTGGCGCTGCTGCTGCTGACCCACATCAGCTGGCAGGATTACATTGCAGAAAACCACTGGCTGCTCTGGCTGCTGGGCCCAGCGACCCTGGCGTTTGCGGTGCCGGTTTATGAGAACGTAGCAATTATAAAGCGCCACTGGCTGTCGCTGAGCGCTGGCGTACTCACCGCTACGCTGGTCGCCGTCTGCAGTTCCGTCTGGCTGGCGCGGCTGTTAACTCTGCCGGAGTCGATCCAGCGCAGCCTGGCGGTGCGCTCCATTACTACGCCATTCGCGCTGGCCGCCGCCGGGCCGATTGGCGGTCAGCCCGATCTGGTGGCGCTGTTTGTAGTCCTCACCGGCGTGTTTGGCATGGCGGTGGGTGACGTGCTGTTTCTGCGCATCGCGATTAAGCAGGGGATGGCGAAAGGGGCCGGGTTTGGGGCTGCGTCGCACGGTGCCGGCACGGCTCGCGCTTATCAGCTTGGGCAGCAGGAGGGCGTCGTCGCCAGCCTGGTCATGATGCTCTCGGGGGTAGTGACCGTGATACTGGCCCCGGTGATTGGACACCTGATGTGGACAATATAGTCTACACTGCGTTGCGCAGGGACAGCTGCAATTCTGAACGCGACACGTATTTTTACGTAAAGTTTCCCGGATTTTGTTGTCTCCCCGTTTCAGGCTGTTAACCTTGCGGCCGAATTAATTGTCCTTCACGGAGTGGAATCATGTTTAAGCAACTTGCTACCGGGAGCGCCCTCGGGCTGGTTTTACTGAGCGGTGCCGCTCAGGCGATTGAAGGGAGTGTTGATGTCAGCGAACACAACACCAACCTGAATCTGGGTCTGGGCACCACTACCCCCGGTCTGTTTCTGAAAGGTAACTGGCTGCGTAGCGACCATGACGGCAGCACCTACGGTGCAGGTCTGGGCTACAACGTTGACTTCGGGCCGCTGCGTCTGGCGCCGACCGCAAAAGCGATCTTCACCCATCCTGAAGATGGAAAAGATGGGTTTGCGGTGGCGGTGGGTGGTGCAGCGCACTACAGCCTGAACAGCATGTGGGGCCTGTACGGCGAATATTATTATGCGCCAGAGTCGTTCACCGATCAGCTCGACAGCTATCAGGAAGCCGCTGGCGGCCTGAGCTTCACGCCGGTCTCACTGCTTAACCTGCGTGTGGGTTATCAGTACATCGAACTGAACAACAAAGATGGACGCAAAGATAACGTGCTGGTCGATGGCCCGTACGTGGGTGCATCACTGCGCTTCTGATTCTTCTGCGTGAAAGGAAAGGGCGACTACCCCGGTAGCCGCCCTTTTTTATTGTCCGATCGCTATGAATGAATAATGGCGATCAGTGCGCTTTACCCTGTTCAATACCGGTGCCGGTCTGCGAGCGAATAAACTGCGCGCGGAAGCGCGAACGCTCCTCTGCGCCCTGCTGCGAATGGTCGGTAATGGAGAAGAGCCAGATACCGACAAAGGCCGCCACCATCGAGAACAGCGCCGGATACTCATACGGGAAAATCGGCGTGGCGTTGCCCAGCACCTGTACCCACACGGTCGGGCCGAGGATCATCAGGATGACCGCGGTCAGCAGACCGAGCCAGCCGCCCACCATCGCGCCACGCGTAGTGAGTTTTGACCAGTACATCGACAGCAGGATGATCGGGAAGTTACAGCTGGCCGCGATCGAGAAGGCCAGCCCGACCATAAAGGCGATGTTCTGCTTCTCAAACAGAATACCCAGCGCAATCGCCACCACGCCCAGCGCCAGCACGGTAATTTTGGAGACCCGCAGCTCATCTTTTTCGCTCGCCTGACCTTTACGATAGACGCTGGCATAAAGGTCGTGCGAGACCGCCGACGCACCCGCCAGGGTTAAGCCTGCGACCACCGCCAGAATCGTGGCGAAGGCAACCGCAGAGATAAAGCCCAGGAAGGTGCTGCCGCCGACCGCGTTAGCCAGATGCACTGCCGCCATATTGGTGCCACCAATCAGCGCGCCGCTGGCATCTTTGAAGGCCGGGTTCGCGCCCACCAGCAGAATCGCTCCGAAGCCGATAATAAAGGTCAGGAAGTAGAAGTAGCCCATAAAGCCGGTAGCCCAGAAGACGCTTTTGCGCGCCTCTTTAGCATCCGCGACGGTGAAGAAGCGCATCAGAATATGCGGTAAACCTGCCGTACCAAACATCAACCCCAGCCCCAGCGACAGCGCCGAGATAGGATCGTTGACCAGCCCGCCAGGCTGCATGATCGCGATGCCTTTGGGATGGACCGCCATCGCTTCGGTGAACAGCGTGTTAAAGCTGAAGTTGGCCGCCTTCATCACCATTATGGCCATAAAGGAGGCACCAAACAGTAGCAGGACTGCTTTGATGATCTGTACCCAGGTGGTGGCCAGCATGCCGCCAAACAGCACATACATCACCATCAGAATGCCGACCAGAATCACCGCGACATGGTAGTTCAGGCCGAACAGCAGCTGGATGAGTTTACCGGCACCCACCATCTGAGCGATCAGGTAGAGCGCCACCACCACCAGCGAACCGCAGGCTGACAGGGTGCGGATCGGCATCTGCTTCAGACGATAGGAGGCGACATCGGCAAAGGTATAGCGACCCAGGTTGCGCAGCCGCTCGGCGATTAAAAACAGAATCATTGGCCAGCCAACCAGGAAGCCGAGTGAGTAGATCAACCCGTCATAGCCGGAGGTGTATACCAGCGCCGAAATGCCCAGGAACGAGGCCGCTGACATGAAGTCACCCGCCATCGCCAGGCCATTCTGGAAGCCGGTGATATTGCCGCCTGCGGTGTAGTAGTCGTTACGCGAACGGGTTCGCTTTGACGCCCAGTAAGTAATTCCCAGCGTGGCACCGACGAAAATCGTAAACATGATAATCGCCTGATAGTTGGTCGCCTGGCGCTGCACCGCACCGGTGATCGCATCGGCGGCCAGCGCTGAAAACGGCAACATCAAGGCCAGCAGCCATAAGGTGAGACGGGTCATGATTTCACCTCGCTGAGGATCGCGTTGGTTAAACGGTCAAACTCACCGTTGGCGCGCCAGACATAGACACCGGTCAGCACAAACGACATCACAATCAGCCCGACACCAATCGGGATGCCGCGCGTGACGTTGGTGCCGGCATGCAGCGGCGTGCCGAGCCAGCCGGGGGCAAACGCAATTAGCAGGATAAAGCCAACATAGAGCACCAGCATGATCAGCGACAGCAGCGTCGCGAACGCCTGGCGCTTACGGACTAACTCATGAAAACGGGGATTACGTTCAATCTGCTGATTGATTGCATCCTGATTCGAAAGGGCATCATTCATCACATTTTCTCCAGAGGGCTTGCAGGCGAGAACCTCACGACAGGGCGCGGATTCAGCTGGTTATAATTTTTGTGACTAGCGAAACAGACTGCGTAGGGCGGGTGTGGCGGGAAGCGATCTTCCCGCCGGACAGCATGCGCTTAAGGCATTTTGATCGACTGTTTCTCCTCAAGCAGTTTTTCGACAACGCCAGGATCGGCGAGGGTAGAAGTGTCCCCCAGGTTACTGGTATCGCCGGTGGCAATTTTGCGCAGAATACGGCGCATGATTTTGCCGGACCGGGTTTTCGGCAGTGAGTCGGTCCAGTGCAGCACATCAGGCGTGGCGATCGGGCCAATCTCTTTGCGGACCCACTGACGCACCTCGGTATAGAGCTCCGGCGACGGCTCTTCGCCGTGATTCAGCGTGATATAGGCGTAAATCGCCTGGCCTTTAATGCTGTGCGGGATCCCGACCACGGCCGCTTCGGCAATTTTAGGATGCGACACCAGCGCCGATTCAATTTCGGCAGTGCCAAGACGGTGACCGGATACGTTGAGCACGTCATCGACACGTCCGGTGATCCAGTAGTAGCCATCTTCATCGCGACGGGCACCGTCACCACTGAAGTAGACGTTTTTAAAGGTAGAGAAGTAGGTCTGCTCGAAACGGTCATGGTCGCCAAAGAGGGTGCGCGCCTGTCCCGGCCAGGACTCGGTGATCACCAGATTGCCTTCACAGGCACCTTCCTGCGGCTGACCTTCGTTATCCACCAGCGCCGGTTGCACACCAAAGAACGGTCGGGTGGCAGAACCCGCTTTCAGTTCGGTCGCACCCGGCAATGGCGTGATCATGAAGCCACCGGTTTCGGTCTGCCACCAGGTATCCACTATCGGACAGCGGCTGTTACCGATTTTTTTGTAGTACCACTCCCAGGCTTCCGGGTTAATTGGCTCACCGACCGATCCCATAATGCGCAGACTGCTGCGATCGGTACCTTCAATGGCCTTGTCCCCTTCCGCCATCAGCGCACGGATGGCGGTGGGTGCGGTGTAGAGCAGGGTGACTTTATGTTTATCGACCACTTCCGCCATACGGCCCGGCGTTGGCCAGTTCGGCACCCCTTCAAACATCAGCGTGGTGGCACCACACGCCAGCGGGCCATAAACCAGATAGCTGTGCCCTGTTACCCAGCCGACATCGGCGGTGCACCAGTAGATGTCATCCTGATGGTAATCAAAGACGAACTTAAAGGTGGTGGCGGCATAGACCAGATAACCGCCGGTGGTATGCAGCACCCCTTTGGGCTTGCCGGTGGAGCCGGAGGTATAAAGGATAAACAGCGGATCTTCCGCGCCGACTTCGGCTGCAGAGTGGTTGGTGCTGGCGTCCCGCATCAGCTCATGCCACCACCGATCGCGACCGTCAACCCAGCCCACATCTTTAGCGGTGCGCTGGAACACCACCACGTTTTTCACGCTGGTGACATTCGGGTTTTTTAACGCGTCATCGACATTTTTCTTCAGCGGAATGCTGCGACCGGCGCGGATCCCTTCATCGGCGGTAATCACCAGCGAGGCGCTGGAGTCGACGATGCGGCCAGCGACCGCTTCCGGTGAAAAGCCGCCAAAGATCACGGAGTGAACGGCACCGATACGCGCACAGGCCAGCATCGCCACCGCCGCCTCCGGCACCATCGGCATGTAGATCGCCACCACGTCGCCTTTTTTCACTTCCAGCAACTCAAGCACATTGGCGAAGCGACAGACTTCAGCGTGCAGCTGGCGGAAGGTCAGGGTTTTGCTTTCGCTGGCGTCGTCGCCTTCCCAGATAATCGCCGGGTGATCGCCGCGTGTCGCTAAATGACGGTCAAGGCAGTTTGCCGCCAGGTTGAGCGTGCCATCTTCGTACCAGCGAATATTAATGTTACCTGGCGCAAACGAGCAATTTTTCACCTTGCTGTAAGGTTTAATCCAGTCAAGGATTTTGCCCTGTTCGCCCCAGAAACTGTCTGGATCGTCGACAGATTGCTGATACATCGCCTGGTACTGTTCAGCCGTAATCAGGGTGTTTGCTGCAATGTTCTCTGGAACGGGATGTTTGTGTATTTGGCTCATGGCGGATCTCCTTGAAGATGTTAATGATATGTCAATCAATGGTTAATTGAAGCCTGCACCCTGGCTTTGTTTCTTTTTTGCGCCACAGATCACGAGATAAACCTCTTTGGGAGAAGCGTGAAGCCGTTCTGATATTTCCGGTTAACTCTCTGGCGACGAGGGGGAATTAAGAAGAGGTGCTATCCAGGATTAGGCTGGATAAAAAGCAAGCAAACGCGCCGGACGCGTTTTTAACCAACTCTGCATAGCTATGCGGAAATTCATCTAAGTATTACTTTTCATAACAGCAGGTTAGGGATTTTTATTTCCGGCAGCACTTTATGCTACTCAGGTGGCTAACTTTTAATCGGTTTCGCCAGGGGTTGCATTTACCACAGTGAAAATGGTACTTATCTCGCCCCTGTTCTGCAGGTATCAACTCAGACCGCGTCTGAAAATGGGTATGGGAATCATCAGATTTTCATACGAGGCGCTGTTTCTAAACACCCTCTAATTTACCGGGCTTTTTGCTCACTCCCTGTGTGTATTGTCTTCTGCACCTTCGCAGTAGAGAGAAACGGGTTTTGACTGAGGAAATTACGCGTTATGAAAGGTTTTAAAATCAGCCTGGCCTGGCAGATTCTGACAGCCCTGGTGCTCGGCATCGTTGTGGGTGCTGTGTTGCATAATCAGCCAGACAATCGTGAATGGTTAGTCACCAACATTCTCAGTCCCGCAGGCGATATCTTTATTCATCTTATCAAGATGATTGTGGTACCGATTGTGATTTCATCCCTGATAGTCGGCATCGCTGGCGTGGGTGATGCAAAGAAGCTGGGACGCATCGGCGTCAAAACGATTCTCTACTTTGAAGTGATCACCACCATTGCCATTGTGGTCGGTATTACGCTGGCCAACGTATTTCAGCCCGGCACCGGCATTGATATGTCAACGCTGGCAACGGTGGACATCTCTAAATATGAAGCCACAACGGCAGAGGTACAGGGCGGTCCGCACAGCCTGGTGACCACCATTCTGTCGCTAATCCCGCAGAATATTTTCGCCTCTATGGCGAAGGGCGACATGCTGCCGATTATCTTCTTCTCGGTGCTGTTTGGCTTAGGCCTGTCGTCACTGCCGTCAGAACAGCGCGATCCGCTGGTGAACCTGTTCCGTGGTATCTCTGAAGCAATGTTTAAAGTGACGCACATGATCATGCGTTACGCGCCGGTCGGTGTGTTCGCGCTGATTGCGGTGACGATTGCTAACTTCGGTTTTGCCTCGCTGTGGCCGCTGGCTAAGCTGGTTCTGCTGGTTTACGCGGCGATTCTGTTCTTCGCCTTTGTGGTGCTGGGCGGGGTAGCGCGCTTCTGTAAGCTGCGGATTACCACGCTGATGCGCATCCTGAAAGATGAGCTGATTCTCTCTTACTCCACATCCAGCTCGGAAACCGTGTTGCCGCGCATTATGGAGAAGATGGAAGCCTACGGCGCGCCGAAAGCGATTACCAGCTTCGTAGTGCCGACCGGTTATTCATTTAACCTGGATGGTTCAACGCTGTATCAGAGCATCGCGGCGATCTTTATTGCGCAGCTGTATGGCATTGACCTGTCGCTAACCGATGAGATTGTGCTGGTTCTGACGCTGATGGTGACCTCGAAAGGGATCGCTGGCGTGCCAGGCGTATCCTTCGTGGTGCTGCTGGCTACGCTGGGCAGCGTCGGCATTCCGCTGGAAGGTCTGGCGTTTATCGCCGGTGTTGACCGCATCATGGATATGGCGCGTACCGCGCTGAACGTGGTCGGTAACGCGCTGGCAGTGCTGGTGATTGCCCGCTGGGAAAATCAGTTCGATGCCGAACAGGCGAAAGCGTATGAACTGCAGCTGCGGACGCAGACAGCAAGCTGAGAACAGCGCTAACGTAAAAAAGGGCTCAACGAAAGTTGGGCCCTTTTTGTTTATGTGGCTTAGTTCCTACAGGGTCGATAGGACAGAAATCAAAGACCAGCATTTGTGCCGTTCAGCCGGACACAAAGGGTGACTGCGTAAAGTCGGCGTAAACCTATCCCTGGGGCCTCAGCCGCCGGTTTACTCACCTCATGGATGAAATGCGTAATCGCGTGGGCCAGGCGCCATGCATGTATGACGAATGTGTCTTTACGATTGGGTGAACCTTTTCTGACTCGCCCGGATTTCAAAGCAACTCCGTTCAAATACGCTGCGCCTGAGCCAGCATGCACAGCGATCAAGCGCCGAATGCCAGACATCAATCACCTGGCACGATCCTCGCAACTTGACCTACCCCGCATCCATTGAAAAAAGATCTCACCCAATGAATTAATCATTCTTTATAATAGTAGGTATTTTGAATAAATTATTCCTTGCCGGAGCCCGCTATGAAACTCGACCTTAGCCAGATGATTACCGAAGGCCGCAATCCGGCCAGCCGGAACATTGATGAACTCACCACCGAAGCGATGCTGCGCGTCATTAATGATGAAGATAAAAAGGTGGCGCTGGCGGTTGAGGCCATCGTGCCGCAGATCGCCGCCGCCGTTGACGCCATCTGCGCTGCGTTTAAGGCGGGTGGGCGATTAATCTATTGTGGTGCGGGCACCTCCGGACGACTCGGCATCCTTGATGCCAGCGAATGCCCGCCCACCTTTGGTACACCCCGCGAGCAGGTCATCGGCCTGATTGCCGGCGGTCATACCGCCATACTCCAGGCGGTCGAAAATGCCGAAGATAACCGGGAGCAGGGCGCGCAGGATCTGAAAGATATCCACTTCAGCCGCCACGATGTGCTGGTGGGTATCGCCGCCAGCGGTCGCACACCTTATGTGCTGGGCGCGCTGGCTTATGCTAACGAGCTTGGCGCAACCACCGTGTCGCTCACCTGCAATCCCGGCAGCGCCATGTCACAGGTCGCTGCGATTGCGCTCACACCGGTAGTCGGCCCGGAAGTGGTCACCGGCTCCTCACGGATGAAAGCGGGCACGGCGCAAAAACTGGTGCTCAACATGCTCACCACCGGCTCGATGATCCGCAGCGGAAAAGTCTACGGCAACCTGATGGTTGATGTGGAAGCCACTAATCAGAAACTGGTGCAGCGCCAGATCAACATTGTTATGCAGGCCACGGACTGTGATGACGCGACCGCCAGCGCCGCGCTTACCGCCTGCGGCGGCCACTGCAAAACTGCGATTCTGATGGTGCTGGCTGACCTGGCCGCCGATGAGGCGAAAGCGCTGCTCAGTCAGCATCAGGGCTTTATCCGTCAGGCTCTGAAGACCGCGGGAGCACGCTAATGGCGAACATCACCGAGGCACTGTTGCGTGACATCCTGCAGGCGGTCGGTGGCGCGCAAAATATCGCGGCCTGTGGTAACTGCATGACACGGCTCCGCCTGACACTGAATCAGCCGGAGCGGGTTGATCTGGCAAGATTAAAAAGCCTGCCGGGCGTGCTGGGCGTTATCAACAGCGAGGCGCAGTTACAGATTGTGCTGGGGCCAGGCAAAGCGCAAACCGCCGCCGAGGGGATGCAGAGCCTGATGGCGCAGGGCGATACCGCGTCAGCACCGCGGAGCGAAACAGCAGAACTCAGCCAGCGGGCGGCGCAGCAGAAGCAGCAGCTAAAGGCGAAACAGACCAGCGGCGTGCATCAGTTCCTGTCACGCTTCGCCACCATTTTCACCCCGCTGATCCCGGGCTTCATCGGCGCGGGACTGCTATTGGGCTTTGCCACGCTGATTGAGCAAAGCCTTCACCTCAATGCGCCCGGCGATCATGCGCCCTGGTTGCTGCACACCGTGGCGTACATGAAAGTGTTCGGCAAAGGGCTGTTCACCTTTCTCAGCATCCTGATCGGCTACAACGCGCAAAAAGCCTTTGGCGGCAGCGGCGTCAATGGTGCCATCATCGCTTCACTGTTTGTGCTCGGCTATGTGCCCACGGCCACCACCGGCTACTACAGCGGCATGGAGAGCTTCTTTGGCCTGACGATCGACCCGCGCGGCAACATTATTGGTGTGCTGATGGCGGCGATTATCGGGGCGTGGATTGAGAGACAACTGCGCAAAATCATTCCCGACAACCTCGATATGATCCTGACTTCGCTGTTTACGCTGGTGATTACCGGGGCCATTACCTATCTGCTCATCATGCCGCTGGGTGGTGAACTGTTTAAGGGAATGTCGTGGCTGTTTATCCACCTCAATAACAATCCCTTTGGCTGTGCGCTGCTGGCCGGGTTTTTCCTGATCGCGGTGATGTTCGGCATCCATCAGGGTTTTATTCCGGTTTACTTTGCGCTGATGGAAACGCAGGGGTTTAACTCGCTGTTCCCGATTCTGGCGATGGCGGGCGCAGGGCAGGTCGGCGCATCACTGGCGCTGTGGTGCAAAGCCGAAAAAGGGGCGCTGCTGCGTGCGCAGATCAAAGGTGCCATTGTGCCCGGCCTGCTGGGCGTCGGAGAACCGCTGATCTACGGCGTCACGCTGCCGCGCCTCAAACCCTTTATCACCGCCTGCGGTGGCGGGGCGCTGGGTGGTTTCTTTATCGGGCTGGTAGCGTGGCTGGGTTTGCCGGTCGGGATGAATACGGTATTCGGCCCTTCGGGCCTGGTCACGCTGCCGCTGATGACCTCCAGCCAGGGGATCTTCGCCGGTATGGCGGTTTACCTTGCCGGGCTGATGGTGGCGTGGAGCGGCGGATTCCTGCTCACCTGGTGGTTTGGTACCCGGAATGTCGACCTCAGCTAGCCGATTGCCGGAATCCTCAAGTCCGGCTAACGGATGAATAATCACTCAAAAATGTGAAAGCCGCTGCAAAGCGGCTTTTTTATTGCCAGTAATTTAACTTAATCGCTAAAGAGTAGGCGGACGCATGCCGAAAACATAAAAAAAGGTAATCGTTATTTCTCAGCCCACAGTTTTCACGCTGGCACGCAGACTGTCACGTGCAGGACGTCGGGTCTTCAAGGACTTTTGATGCGCAACAACCAGCCTGTCTCTCAGCGTGAATATCAGTTTGACGATCATGCGACACTCATGTCGACCACCGATCTCAACAGCCACATCACTTATGCCAACGACGCGTTCATTGAAGCGAGTGGATTCTCTGCCGACGAGATTAACGGCCAGCCGCATAACATGGTGCGTCATCCCGATATGCCACCAGAAGCGTTTGCCGACATGTGGGCGACGCTGAAACAGGGTGAACCCTGGACTGCACTGGTTAAGAACCGCCGTAAAAATGGCGATCACTATTGGGTGCGGGCTAATGCCATTCCGGTGGTGCGCGACGGTAAAGTGCAGGGCTATATGTCAGTACGCACCAAACCCACGGCAGAGGAAGTCCGTCAGACCGAAGCGCTCTATCAGGATTTTCGTGAAGGCCGGGTCAGAAGGCGACGTTTTCACAAAGGCCTGCTGGTTCGCAGCGGCTGGCGTCGTCCCGCCTCCATCCTGAAAACGCTGCCCCTGCGCTGGCGGATCCGCAGTACGCTGCTGGCGTTACTGCCCCTCTCGGTGGCAGGCGTCTGGGCGCTGGGCATGACGCACGCAGCACTGGCCGGCTTTGCTGCAGGCATGGCGGCGCTACTCACATTGAGCAGTCTGTGGCTGGAGCAGCAGATTTCACGCCCTATCGAGCGGATGTGCAAACAGGCGCTGAGCGTGGCGACTGGTGCGAGTCACCAGGTTGAGCAGATAGATCGCGTTGATGAGGTCGGCGTCACGCTGCGCGCTATCGGTCAGCTCGGATTGATGTTCCGCTGGCTGGTGGATGATGTCAGCGGTCAGGCGATCAACGTGCTGAGCGCCAGCGACGCCATTGCCCGCAGCAATAACGAACTGAGTCGTCGCACCGAGCAGGCCGCGGCCAACGTACAGCAGACTGCAGCCACCATGAACGAAATGACCGCCACGGTGAAGAGCAATACTGAAACGGCGAATGAGGTGAATACCCTTTCAGCTGACACCAGCCAGGCTGCCAGCAAAGGCGGTGAAGTAATGACCGAGATGATGGGCATGATGGGCGAAATTGCTGACAGTTCAAAGCGGATTGCCAATATTACCAGCGTTATTGACGGCATTGCATTCCAGACCAACATTCTGGCGCTGAACGCCGCAGTAGAAGCGGCACGGGCCGGTGAGCAGGGCAAAGGGTTTGCGGTAGTTGCAGGCGAAGTCCGTAGCCTCGCACAGCGCAGCGCCAAAGCCGCCAGCGAAATCAAAATGCTGGTCGAAACCAGCGCCAGCCGCGTTCAGTCGGGCAATGAGCACGCCAGCGCGGCTGGCCGGACGATGCAGGATATCGTGTCACAGGTACAGAATGTGACTGCTCTGATTGCTCAGATCAGCGCCGCCACGGCCGAACAGGCGACCGCGCTCAGCGAAGTCAGTTCAGCGGTGGAAGATCTTGATGACATCACCCACCAGAACGCCGCCCGCGTAACAGAAAGCGCCGAGGCTTCCGGTCGCATGACCCATCAGGCTAACCGGCTGGTGGAAGCGATCAGCGTGTTTCGTTAAGAGATCAGATTACGAGGCAAGCGCCTGCGTGCCGTCGCGTCCGGCACGCAGCGCGCCTGGCGACTGCCCGACAATCCGCTTGAAGGCACGACTGAACGCCGCAATCGAGCCGTAGCCGAGATGATAAGCGACGGCTTCCACCGCTTCGCCATTGTTTACAATCCGCTGCACCGCCAGCCGCATCCGCAATTCGGTCAGATATCGCAGCGGCGTCATGCCGGTAGCCGTGAGAAAACGTCCGGCGAACACCGAACGCGAACAGCCTGCCACGCTGGCGAGTCGCGCCACCGTCCAGTTTTCGCCCGGCTCCCGATGCATCGCGGCAATCGCCTGGCTCAGACGCGGATCGCGCATCGCCTGCACCAGCCCGCTACGCTGGCCGCAGCCGTTCTCTACCCAGCCGCGAACTATCAGCGCGGCAACCACATCTGCCAGACGCGACAGAATCCCGGCAAAGCCCGCCTGGCGGGTCCGCGATTCCCGCTCCATCGCCCCGAGAATCGGCTGAATCTCCGGGTACTGCGACAGCAGCGTACTCACCAGCATCACATCCGGCATGGTGTTGATCAGCGGTTGCATGCCGCCAAGCTCAAACGCCATGCAACCGCTGAACAGCAGCACACTGTGCTCGTCATCACAGGCATCTTCCGGTGCAGCAATCGCACAGACGCTGTCGCAAATCGGCTTACTCGCCATGTTCTTAATACACTGGCAGTCCGCCTCCTCACTGGAGATCAGGCTGTGCGGCTTACCGTGCGGCACCAGCAGCGCATCACCGCTGTTGAGCTGAAACAGTTCGCCGGAGGCGCTGCGCACCAGCAGTGAGCCGCGCCCGACAAAGTGAAACTGCGCCCGCCCCGGCGCGTGCTCATAATGCAGCCCAAACGGCGCGCTTACCGCGATACGCTGATAGTTCACGCCATACAGACGCATTCCCATCAGCAGCTCACTGGTCAGATCTCCATAGTGGCTCATACGATTCCAGACGAATTATCAAAAATGAAGGTGTAAGCATCATAGATCGTCCTGCCGCTCCACTCTATGCTCTCATTCACTTTTTTATTTTCCGGAGAAGCAGCATGAGTCTGACAACCGAAGTGGCTGATGAGGTTTCCTCGCCGACCCGTCCCGCCTGGGGCGCGGTGTTTGCTATGGCGTTTGGGGTGTTCAGCCTGATTACCGCCGAATTTTTACCCGTGAGTCTGCTGACGCCAATGGCCCACAGCCTGGGCGTTTCAGAAGGGCAGGCGGGACAGACCGTCACCATCACCGCGCTGGTGGCGCTGTTTACCAGTCTGGTTACCGGCAGCGTCACGCGGCGCATCGATCGCCGCATCGTTATGCTGGTGTTCTCGCTATTGCTGATCGCCTCGGCGCTGATGGTGGCGTTTGCGGCTGACCTGACGGTGATCCTGCTGGCGCGGGTACTGCTGGGGATGGCCATTGGCGGCTTCTGGACGCTCTCAACGGCCATCACCATGCGTCTGGTACCCACCGATCAGGTACCGCGTGCGCTCTCTATTGTCTTCAGCGGGATCTCGCTGGCGACGATTATCGCCACGCCACTTGGCAGCTATCTCGGTGGACTGGTGGGCTGGCGCAACATCTTTATGCTGACCGCCGGACTGGGTGCGGTGGCGCTGCTGTGGCAGTTCTTTACCCTGCCCGCCATGCCAGCAGAGAACAAAGCCCGCAACGGTGGCGTGCTGGCGCTCCTGCGTATCGGCGTGATGCGCTGGGGCATGCTGGCGGTGATCATGATGTTTACCGGCCACTTCGCTTTCTTCACCTATCTGCGTCCATTCCTGGAAGGCGTTGCACAGCTCAACCTTAATCAGCTGTCGCTGGCGCTGCTCGCCTTTGGCGTGGCGAACTTCTTTGGTACCTCTCTGGCGGGTTTCCTGGTCACCCGCAGCGTATCGCTGACGCTGAGCGGGATGGCGCTGTTAATGAGTGTCACGGCGCTGATGCTGGTGAGCTTTGGCGATGTCAGCTGGATGGTAGGCGCAGGCGTGGCAATCTGGGGGATGGCATTTGGTTCGATGCCAACCGGCTGGTCAACCTGGATTTCGCGCGCGGTGCCGGATGACGCGGAATCGGGCGGCGGGTTACTGGTCGCCACCATTCAACTGGCGATTACCGTCGGCGCAGCAGCGGGCGGCTGGATGTTTGACCTGCACGGAGCAGGCGGCGTGTTCGTTGCCAGTGGCGTGCTGATGCTGCTGGCTGCACTGACCATCTTCACGCGGGTGCGGCATCACGGTTAAACTTCTGAGGGCAGCGCATTATGCTGCCTTTTTTTATGGAAGTGGTTTATTAACCTTTTGAGCGATAACTGTGCGATACGTGCTTTTTATGTTCAGTTTTACTGAAAGAGATAAGCAAAACCCTCCGCTTTTTACTGATCAGCATCCGGACTAATATATCTATCAACAAGGCAGCACGCCTTACCTGATAAAAATTAACCGAGGAATTGACCATGAAATCTATCAAAAATTTTGCAGCTGTTATCGCGCTTTCTGTTCTGCCATTCGCCAGCTTCGCGCAATCTGTGACTGCTATCGACTCTACGCTGGATGGTGCAGAAGCAAAAATTGCTGCACAGGCGCAGGAAGCTGGTGCTTCATATAAAATCACTGAAGCTTACACCAACAATGGCGTTCACATGACCGCTGAGCTGCTGAAATAAAACGTTTTACCCTCTTGTGCTGACAGGACGCCTCCGGGCGTCCTGGCTTCGTTTCTCCGCGAATAATCCTGTCCCTTTCCTTCATAAATAATTATCATTCTCAAAAAAACATAAATCAGCCTGTGCGTCAGGCCTTTCTGGTTGCCATGTCGGGCTTTCTTATCACTGCGTCTGCAGTGGATTAACTCTGGAGAAGTTATGAAAGCGATTACCATTACGCGCCGGACCCTGCGTCCGCTGTTACTGGCTACGGCCCTGTTCTCTGCCTCAGGATGGCTGGCAGCGCAGGCGGCGGATCTTAATCAGTCCGTGGGTAAAGGTGTTTATGAACTGGCGGTCAGCCCGAAAGACAACGCGCTGTTCGTGGCGACAGCGCAAAACAGCAGCGGTAACGGCGGCACGGTTTTCCGTCTCGACCCGTCTACGCTGGCGGTACAGCAGGCAATCAACACTGAGCTGAAATCGTTTGGTGCGGCAATCAATCCACAAACCAACGTGCTTTATATTGGTAATACCGTAAACGGTTCGGTCACTGCTATTGATGCCAGTAGCGGTAAGGTACTGAATACGCTGGTGCTGGATAGCCGTCCGCGCAGTGAGACCGTGCGTCCGCTGCAGCCGCGCCAGGTGGCGGTTGATGCGAAAACTAACCGGGTTTATATCACAGGACTGGGACCGCAGAGCGTGGTCTGGGTGGTTGATGGCAGCACGATGAAGCTTGTCAGCACCATTCCGAATACCGGCAAAATGGGCACCGGTCTGGCTGTGGATGCCGACGCGCAAAAGGTCTACGTCACCAATGCGGATGGCGAACTGGTCACGATCAATGCGCGTACAAATGCGGTTGAGAAGAAGCAGAAGATTGACGGCAATAAAGCGCACTTCTTCCTGAACATTGCGCTGGATACGCGTGGTCAGCGCGCTTTCCTGACAGATTTAATGCAGGCGCAGGTGCTGGTTGTGGATCTGCGTAATCAGCAGGTCATTCAGCGAATTGATGTGCCTGAATCGCTGGCGGTGTTGTTCAATGCGCAGCGTGATGAGCTTTATGTTACCCATCGCAAAGCCGGTGAAGTCAGCATCATCGACGCCAGCAGCTATAAGGTGAAGCGCACGGTAAAAACCCCGGCATTGCCTAACAGCCTTGCGCTCTCGGCGGATGGTAAGGTGCTGTACGTCAGCGTAAAACAGCCCGGCTCGCGCAAGGAACCGCCAAAAAATCCTGACAGCGTGATGCGTATTGCGCTGTAAGTAATCCCTCTTCCTCTCCAGCCAGAGAGGAAGAGTCTTCCCCTGAACCGCTAAACCTCTTCCGATGCCTCGCGCATCATCTCATCATGCGGCACATCGTCCAGAATCTGTTCAAAGCTGCGCAGACGTTTGTAGATCGACATCAGCTCGATCAGCGTTGACCAGGAGGCGATCAGATACTGGAACGAGCCGCGCACCTGATCAAACACGTTTGTGATCTGGTTGAGTAAGCCCAGCGTGATGGTGCCTGCCACAATCGACGGGAACAGCAGGAACAGACCAAACACGTTATCGACCTGCAGATAGAGAATGCGGGTGATGTTGAAGTAGAGATAGTGGAAGTAGAGACGGAAGTAGTTAACCCGCACCCGACTGAATAGCTCCTGCACTGTCTGTGGCTGTGCACGATCGGCATTGTCTTCGCCGTAGACCAGCTCTTTACGGTATGCAGCTTCAACCCGCTGATTACGGAACTCCAGACCCGGTAGCTTAATTCCGACCAGCGCCAGCAAGCCGGTGCCGAACACAGACCAGAGCACCGCTGCAATCACCAGCGCGTAAGGAATATTGCCGAGGATCGGGATATCTTTCACGTGATGTGACAGCGCCACCAGCACCGGCAAAAACGCCACCAGCGTCATAATCGCCTGAATAAAACTGACACCCCAGTTTTCCAGCGTAGTTGCAAACCGCATGGTGTCTTCCTGCACACGCTGTGCGGCACCTTCCACATGACGCAGACGCTGCCAGTTATGCATGTAATAGTTATTCATGGCGGTACGCCAGCGGAAAACCCAGTGGCTGATAAAGAAGGAGTTGAGAACGCCAATCACCACCGCGATTAATGCGATGCCGAGAAAAGAGATAACCTCATGGTAAAACTCTGCAATCTGCACCGATCCCGCTTTGGTCAGGGCTTTCTGAATCAGGTCATAGAACGGACCATACCAGGCATTAATGGCCACGCCAACCTGTACACCAAACCAGGTGACAAAGATAATCAGCGCGGAACCCCACACTGACCAGCGTTGCCACGGATGCGCATCAATCAGCCGCCAGGCCAGGGCAAAAATGGCTACCATGATCCAGTAATAGAGATAAAACCAGATCTGACTCGCGGCGATAAAACGTGCCGCGGTGGTCGGTAAAGGTTGTTTCATTGCCGTTTCAAAAGTCGGCCACATGCCGGGCAGATGTGCGGCAAAGCCGAACCAGGCAAAAATCGCTACTAAGCTCCAGACAGCCGCAGAGCTGAAAAACAGCGCTGGCCGCGGAAAAAAAGACTTAAACATAGGCACTCCGCTGTTGTGTGTTGCCTGTTATAACGTTTTTGGCGGGTCGCTGTCTGTAGTCTGTTGTTTCTGCTCATGACAGGACGGTGATAGATGTTAATGAAATTGTGCGGTTTTGTTTCGTGGAACTAAATATTTGTGAATGGCAGTGTTACAATAGGGTTTTTTGTTACCGGTAACAAAAATCTGTCACCCTGAATTTGCTTATAAAAACCATTACAACGCAACCCTCTACTTTTTCATACCGCCACTCAGTGCGGTAATGAGGCAATGTCATGTCAGAACAAAAAAAGGGTCATTCACGCAGGGATTTCTTGCTGAAGACTATCACCCTGGCGCCTGCAATGGCGGTAGGTTCCACAGCGATGGGCGCGCTCTCCCTGCCGCTCGCTGCGCAGGCGGCTGAAACCCCGGCGGGTCCACAGCAGGCGCGTGACTACCAGCCAGCCTGGTTTACCGCCGAAGAGTTTGCCTTTATTACTGCTGCCGTAGCCCGCCTGATCCCCAGCGATGAACGCGGGCCGGGTGCGCTGGAAGCCGGCGTGCCGGAGTTTATCGATCGTCAGATGAATACGCCGTATGCCACGGGTTCAAACTGGTATATGCAGGGGCCGTTTAATCCCGATCTGCCGAAAGAGCTGGGCTATCAGCTACCGCTGGTACCGCAGCAGATCTATCGTCTTGGTCTGGCCGATGCCGACAGTTACAGCAAACAGCAGCACGGCAAGGTTTTCGCCCAGATTAGTGGCGACCAGCAGGATGCCCTGTTGCAGGCGATGGAAAGTGGCAGCGCGGCATTCAGTCAGTTGCCATCAAAAGTCTTCTTCAGCTTCCTGCTGCAGAACACCCGCGAAGGTTTTTTCAGCGATCCCATCCATGGCGGGAATCAGGGCATGGTCGGCTGGAAGCTGATCAACTTCCCTGGCGCACGCGCCGACTTTATGGACTGGGTAGAGCGGGGTGAACGGTATCCGTTCCCGTCAGTGTCGATTCGCGGGGAGAGAAGCTAAGCATGGCAAACGAAATGAAAAAAGTGGATGCGGTGATAGTCGGCTTCGGCTGGGCAGGCGCGATTATGGCGAAAGAGCTGACCGAAGCGGGCCTTAACGTGCTGGCGCTGGAACGCGGACCGCATCGCGACACCTATCCTGATGGCTCTTATCCGCAGTCAATTGATGAGCTGACCTATAACATCCGCAAAAAGCTGTTTCAGGATCTCTCTAAAAGCACCGTCACCATTCGTCATGACGCCTCGCAGACGGCCGTTCCCTATCGCCAGCTGGCTGCGTTTCTGCCTGGCACGGGTACTGGCGGCGCGGGCCTGCACTGGTCCGGCGTCCATTTCCGTGTCGATCCGGTTGAACTGCGGATGCGCAGCCATTACGAAGAGCGCTACGGCAAGAACTTCATCCCGGAAGGCATGACGATTCAGGATTTTGGCGTCAGCTACGATGAGCTGGAGCCGTTTTTCGACAAAGCAGAAAAAGTTTTTGGCACCTCCGGCAGCGCCTGGAGCATCAAGGGGAAAGTGGTTGGCAAAGATAAAGGCGGCAATCCGTTTGCGCCGGATCGCTCCGATAACTTCCCGCTACCCGCGCAGAAGCGCACCTATTCGTCACAGCTGTTTGCTCAGGCGGCCGGGTCGGTTGGTTATCACCCTTACGATCTGCCGTCCGCCAATACTTCGGGTCCTTATACCAACACCTATGGCGCGCAGATGGGGCCGTGCAATTTCTGCGGTTACTGCAGCGGCTACGCCTGCTACATGTATTCCAAAGCATCGCCTAACGTCAACATCCTACCCGCGCTGCGCCAGGAGCCGAAGTTTGAGCTGCGCAACAACTCGTATGTACTGCGGGTCAATCTCAGCGATGACAAAACGCGCGCAACCGGCGTGACCTATGTGGATGGTCAGGGTCGTGAGCAGGTTCAGCCTGCTGATCTGGTGATCCTCTCCGCTTTCCAGTTCCATAATGTTCACCTGATGCTGCTGTCAGGCATTGGTAAACCGTACAATCCGATCACCAATGAAGGCACCGTAGGCCGCAACTTCGCCTATCAGAACCTCTCAACGCTCAAGGCGCTGTTTGATAAAAACACGACCACTAATCCGTTTATCGGCGCAGGTGGTGCGGGCGTGGCGATTGATGATTTCAACGCAGACAACTTCGACCACGGGCCGCTGGGCTTTGTCGGCGGTTCGCCATTCTGGGTTAACCAGGCAGGTACCAAACCGATCTCCGGTCTGCCAGTCCCCGCGGGTACACCTGACTGGGGCAGCAAATGGAAAGCGGCGGTGGCGGATACCTACACCCATCACCTGTCAATGGATGCACACGGCGCGCACCAGTCCTATCGCGCCAACTACCTCGATCTCGATCCTAACTACAAAGATGCCTATGGACAGCCGCTGCTGCGTATGACTTTTGACTGGCAGGATAACGACATCAAAATGGCGCAGTTTATGGTCGGCAAGATGCGCAATATCGCGGAAGCGATGAATCCGAAGATGATCATCGGCGGCGCGAAAAAGCCGGGCACCCATTTTGACTCGACGGTGTATCAGACCACCCACATCAGTGGCGGAGCGATCATGGGCGACGATCCTAAAACCAGTGCGGTGAACCGTTATCTGCAAAGCTGGGACGTGCCGAATGTGTTTGTGCCGGGCGCATCCGCCTTCCCGCAGGGACTGGGCTACAACCCGACCGGCATGGTAGCGGCGCTGACCTACTGGTCAGCCAAAGCGATTCGCGAACACTACCTGAAAAACCCCGGCCCACTGGTGCAGGCATAAGGAGATGGCGATGAAGAATGGCATTCTGGCTCTGGTTCTTGGCTCCCTGTCGTTCACCGCACTGGCGGACAGCAGCCAGGACGATCTGGTCAAACGGGGTGAATATCTGGCGCGCGCCGGTGACTGTGTAGCCTGCCACACCAGCAAAGGCGGCGCGTCGTTTGCCGGTGGCCTGGCGATGGCGACACCCATTGGTACCATCTACTCCACCAATATCACGCCCGATCGCGACACCGGCATTGGCGAATACAGCTATGACGATTTCCAGAAAGCGGTACGTCATGGTGTGGCAAAAAATGGCGATACGCTCTATCCGGCGATGCCATTCCCCTCCTATGCGGTGGTCAGCGATGAGGATATGAAGGCGCTTTACGCTTACTTTATGCATGGCGTCGCGGCGGTTAAGCAGCCAAACCGGGAGAGCGACATTCCCTGGCCGCTGTCGATGCGCTGGCCGCTGGCGATCTGGCGCGGCATTTTTGCGCCCGACGTAAAAGCGTTCCAGCCTGCCGCGCAGGAAGATCCGGTGCTGGCACGGGGTCGCTATCTGGTTGAAGGACTGGGTCACTGTGGCGCCTGTCACACGCCGCGCAGCATCACCATGCAGGAGAAGGCGCTGACTAACGAGGAGGGCAGCGACTATCTGGCAGGCAGCAGCGCGCCAATTGATGGCTGGACCGCCAGCAACCTGCGCGGCGATAACCGTGACGGGCTGGGTCGCTGGAGCGAAGAGGACCTGCGTCAGTTCCTGCGTTATGGTCGTAACGATCAGACCGCTGCGTTCGGTGGTATGACCGATGTAGTAGAACACAGTCTGCAGCATCTGAGCGAGTCCGATATCACCGCCATTGCACGCTATCTGAAGTCGCTGGGCGCAAAAGACCCGCATCAGGCGGCGTTCAGTGTGGATGATGCCACGGCAAAAGCGCTGTGGCGTGGCGATGACAGCCAGACCGGTGCGGCGGCCTACGTCGACAGCTGTGCGGCGTGCCATAAAACCGATGGCAGCGGCTATAAACGCTTTTACCCGGCACTGCGCGGTAATCCGGTCGTGATGGCAGAGGATCCGACCTCGCTGATCCATATCGTGCTGGTGGGTGGACAGTTGCCTGGCGTCAATGGTGCGCCGTCGACCATCACCATGCCGGCCTTCGGCTGGCGTCTTAACGATCAGCAGGTAGCGGACGTCGTGAACTTCGTGCGCAACAGCTGGGGCAACAAGGTGTCGGAGCCGGTCAGCGCGAAACAGGTCGCGGCGCTGCGTAAAGATGAGAAAGATCGGCTGGGCAGTGCGGATATCCGGGTGCTGGAAGGCAAGTAACCGGCAGTAAAAAAGGCCGTCGTCATCAGGGTGACGGCCTTTTTCTTTAAATATTCTCCAGATCGATGCCGCGCGTTTTCGGCCCGTATATCCCCACCGACAGCATCACCATCACCATGCTTAGTACGATAAAGGTAATCACGCCTGGCGTTCCTGCGTACTGCAATATCACCCCAATGAGAATACTGCTGAAGACCGTTGAGAGGCGGCTGAAGGAGTAGCAGAAGCCGACTGCCCGTGCCCGGATGTGGGTGGGGAAAATCTCGGTCTGATAGGCATGGAAGCTGAAGGTCAGCCAGGCATTTGACCAGGTGATCAGGAAGCCGCACAGAATCAGTAATACTGGCTGCGTCTGGAAGGCAAAGAGCGTACCAAACACCACCGTCATCAGCGACGACAGGACGATTTGCCACTTATTCTCCAGCCTGTCGGCGTAGCGGCTGCAGATCAGCGATCCCAGCGGATAGGCCAGCGTGATGAAGAAAGCATAGAGCAGGCTGTGCGTCACCGTGGCACCACGTCCTGACAGCAGTGCAGGCAGCCAGTTACCAAAGCCGAAAAAGCCAATCGCCTGGAAGACGTTCATCACCACCAGCATCAGGGTGCGCTTGCGGTAAGCGGGCGACCAGATCTCACTGAAACGTCCCTTTTTGGGCAGTTGCGCCGCTGCATCCTCAGCTGAAAACGCGGGCCCGGCCGGGATGCCGCAGCGTTGCTCCATCACCGACAGCACTTCATGCGCCTCCTGATGACGCCCCTGCTGCGCCAGCCAGCGTGCTGACTCTGGCAGATTTCTGCGTACCAGCCAGATCACCAGCGAACAGACCGCGCCCGCGATCACTACCCAGCGCCAGCCTTCCAGACTGAGCAGCGTTTGCGGAATCAGCCACCAGGACATCAGCGCCACCGATGGCACCGACAAAAACTGCACGAAAAAGGAGAAGGCAAAAGCGCGGCTGCGCAGATGGCTCGGCACCCATTCCGACAGGTAAGTATCAATGGTCACCAGTTCGACGCCCAGCCCGATTCCCACCAGGAAGCGGAACAGAATGATCATTTCCGCGCTCTGCTGGAACGCCATCAGCAGCGAAAACAGCCCGTACCACAGCAGCGCACACATAAAGGTCAGACGGCGGCCAAAGCGATCAGCGTAGGGGGCCAGCAGGCTGGCACCGAAAAACAGACCCAGGAAGGTGGCCGAGGCGAACGCCGCCTGATCGGAGAAACCCAGCACGCCCGCCGCGCCGGTGTGGAATACGCCCGCCGACAGCAGGCCGGTGCTGATATACCCGGTTTCAAACAGATCATAAAGCTCAAAAAAACCGCCCAGCGCCAGCAGCGTAATAAAGCGCCATAATCCGGCGCAAGAGGGCAGCGCATCAACGCGCGTGGCTAAGCTGTTACGGGCCGCCGATGAAGCGTGCATCGGCGGCAGGCTGGTCGAAGTGGTGGTCATATCAGCGTGAACCTCAGGCAGTGTGGATACGACTCGCAGCCGGTCAGTGGCTTATTAAAAGAGTTAACCGTTAGCAAGCGAAGAAATAGCAGAATAATCAATTCATCTGCCGTTGCCGAGAGCGTCGTTGCTGACGATTTAGCAATGTACGTTGCAGGTTTTGCCATCCGTGACGGGCGTACTCCGGCAGCGGCGACCAGGGCAGCATCTGCATTCAGCAAACGCCGGGCTGCCTCACAGGCCGGTCATGCGGCAGCCGGCCCGCATGGATACAAATGGCGTCTCTGCGCTCGCATAGGCCTGCTTTGTGACATCGTCTTCCCGAATGCGGAAAAAGCTGAGCTGAAGAAGCTGACACAATCAGGGAAAGATGAGGGGTAACGTACGTTTTTTTAACGAGCTGAAAGCATCGCTGGAAGAAGCTGTTGAGATCAAAAACGGCGTCCGGGTGCCTGGTTGTGTTGCCCGCTATGCGGTGGCCGACGTGAAGACTATCCGGAAACCCATGCCCCCGGAACGCCCAGCCGGAAAAGAGAGACAGCGCCACCGATAATGCCAGCATCGGTGGCACGTGACTTTAAGGCAGTTTTGGCCAGACGCCAGGCCCAATCGGCAGACCCAGCAGATACCACACCAGAAGCAGCGCTATCCAGCTGATAAAGAACACCAGCGGATAGGGGAAGATCAGCACGTAATAGGTCCCGAGCTGCGCATCTTTCTGGTAGCGCTGCAAAAAGGCCAGGAACAGCGGCAGAAACGGCGACATCGGTGCCAGCGGCAGCACGGCGGAGTCGGCGATACGGAAAATCATCTGGGCAAAGGCGGGATGGAAGCCGAGCAGCATAAACATCGGCACGAAGACCGGGGCGAGAATTGACCAGATTGCTGAGCCGCTGGCGATAAACATGCAAAGAAACGCCGACAGGAACATCAGGCCGAGAAATGCAGGCGCGCCGCTGACGCCAGCGCTTTCCAGCACATCGGTCAGCCCGATTGCCATGAATTTACCCATGTTGCTCCAGTTAAAGAACGCCACAAACTGCGACAGCGGAAACACCATCACGATAAAGCCCGCCATGCCCTTCATCGGATCGACCAGCAGCTGTGGGATATCATCCGGACGGCGGATCTGCCGGGTGACCACGCCGTAAGCAATGGCGACCACAAAGAAGAACAGGATGATGATCGGCACGATGCCCTGAATAAAGGGCGAAGGAATAATGGCGCCGGTAGCGGGGTTGCGCAGCGGCGCATGTTCCGGCACCACCAGCAGCGCAATCAGGGCGATAAACAGCAGCGCGGCTATCCCGGCAGCGCGCAGGCCGCGGTTCTCCAGCGGCGTCAGTGCCGCCAGCTTCTCACTATTGCCCTGCCACTCTGGCAGACGCGGCTCGACAAATTTGTCGGTCAGCAGCGCACCCACAATCGTCAGTACAATCACCGAGGTGGCCATAAAGAACCAGTTATCGATGACGCTGACGTGCACTGTGTCGCTGACCGCTTTAGCTGCCTCGGTGCTGATACCCGAGAGCAGTACATCGGTGGTGACAATCAGCAGATTGGCGGTAAAGCCAGAGGCCACCCCGGCAATCGCGGCCAGCAGGCCCGCGACCGGATGACGCCCCACCGCCAGGAAGATCAGCGCACCCAGCGGCGGCATGACGACCAGCGCAGCATCCGAGGAGATATGACTGAAGAAGGCGATAAACAGCACCATATAGCTGGCGTAACGACGACTGACGTGCGACGCCATTTTTACCATCAGCGACTGTAACAGACCGACCTTTTCCGCCAGTCCGGCACCAATCACCAGCGCCAGAATCGATCCCAGCGGGGTAAAGCTACTGAAGTTCTTAATGATATTGGGCAGGATCCACTGAATGCCTGCGACGCTCAGCAGGTTGTTAACCCGGACAATTTCGCCGTTGCTGGGGTTTTTTACCGTCAGGCCCAGCGCGCTGATAATCGCGGTTGCCACCATCAGCACTACGATCAGATAGACAAACAGTAAAAATGGGTTGGGCACTTTATTGCCCATACGCTCGATCCAGCTGAAAAGCCGGCCAGGGCTGCGGTTCCCGGATGTTGCTTCCATGGTATTGATTCTCGTCTTGTGTTCCCCTTATCGGTGGAGGCCCGGTCTGACGCCGGTCGTGATGTACAACAGGCGGTGAGTTCAGAGTCGGCTCCGCTGAATCAGGGAAGTATTTGCAATATTTTTATAGTGGTCCGCGTCAGAGACACGGCCGTTGGCTCATTCGGCCAGTTTTGTGGGTATGATCCCCGCCGGAATGGGACAGATATAAGGCTGCGCGGCGCGTACCCGTTCAAACTCGGCCCTGCAGCCAGCCAGTGCCTGCGGATCCGTTAACAGCGTTAAAACGGTGGCCGCCATCACTTTACTCGCCAGAAACATCCCCTTATGCCCGATACTGGTGCGGCCCTGCGCCACCAGTTGCCAGGTGTGCAGCGGCGTGCCGAAGGTAAAGCAGGGCGCAAAGCACTGTGCGGTCGGCGTTACCCAACTGACATCACCGACATCGGTGGAGCCATAAAGCAACTCACGCGTGACCGAATAGGGCGCAACCTCATCCATAAATAGCCTGTCACCCAGCTGTTCAGCCCAGGCATACCCGGCTTCGCCACCGGTACGGGCGACATTGAGCCGGGCATTGCGCAGATCGTCATCGGTCAGGGTGGCACGCAGTTCAGCCGCAAACGCGCGCTCTTCGTCGCTGTAGTCGGGCAAACCAAACTGATGCAAATAGCGCTCCATGACCGCTTCCAGCGCACGATTAGGCACGTAGTCAGAACAGGCTTTGTCAAAACGCACGCTCAGCGTGGTGTCGGTCATCAGCGCTGCGCCCCTGGCGATATTGATCACCCGCTCATAGATCGCCTGTGCCTGGGGCAGTTCCGGGGCGCGGATCAGATAGAGCACCTCCGCATCGGCCTGCACCACATTCGGTGATACGCCGCCGCTGTTGGTGATGGCGTAATGCAGACGCGCCTCCTGCACGATATGCTCGCGCAGAAAGTTAGCGCCGGTGTTCATCAGCGTGACGGCATCCAGTGCGCTGCGGCCCAGATGGGGTGAGTTGGCGGCGTGCGCGGCGACGCCTTTGAAGCTGAAGGCCGCCTGAATGTTGGCAAGCGTGCGCAGATTAAACATCCCGCTGAAACCTTCAGGATGCCAGGTCACGGCGGCATCGACGTCGTCAAACAACCCTTCGCGTACCATAAAGGTTTTGCCCGATCCGCCTTCTTCGCCTGGACAGCCATAAAAGCGAACCGTGCCGCCCGTGTGATGTTGCTCCATCCAGGCTTTCACAGCGCAGGCCGCCGCAACACCTGCCGTGCCAAGCAGGTTGTGGCCGCAGCCATGCCCGTTGCCGTTGGCTTCCAGAGGTAGTGGCCGGGCGCAGCCCGCCTGCTGGCTCAGACCGGCCAGCGCATCGAACTCGCCCAGGATGGCAATCACCGGTTTGCCACTGCCCGCGCTGGCAATAAAGGCGGTGTCGATGCCCCCCACGCCGCGCTCCACTGCGAAACCCTCTTCCTGCAGCGCATCGGCCAGCAAAGCCGATGAGCGGGTCTCGGCGAAGCGGGTTTCAGGCGTGTCCCAGATGGCGTCGCTGAGCGCGCTGAAGCGGAGCTGATGGCGATCGATATAATCGGCAATAAACGCTTCCATCATCGTGATCCCCCAAACTGCGCCTGATTCAGCGCCAGCGTCGCCAGCAGCGTGATGGCGTCCGGCATTACCCGCTCATCAAAATCGAATTTTGCATTGTGGTGACCCGCCGCCAGCGCACAGCCGAAAATAACGTAAGAGGCCTGACCGCCGTGCTCTTTTACCCGCTCCATCATATAAGTGGCATCTTCTGATCCTGCCGCCTGCGCTTTACGATCGACCACCGAGTCGAAAAGGCCGAGTGCATCTGCCTGCTGGTGGATGAAATCGACCCACGGCTGCGTCGGCGTACAGCTGCGTGCGGCACCCATCAGAGAAACCTGCTGCTCAACGCCATACATCGCCGCTGCACCGGCAATCACCCGCAGCGCCTGCTGATAAATATCGTCGTTAACCTGATTGGTCACGCCACGGGTTTCGACTTTCAGCAGGGCGCAGTCAGCCACCACGTTGCGGCCGGTTCCCGCCTGCAGCACGCCCACATTGACCCGCGCCACGCCACCGCTGTGCTGGGTTAAACCATGCAGCGCCAGCGTCGCCTGTGCAGCGGCCAGCAGGGCATTGCGACCCTCTTCAGGGCGACCACCCGCATGGGCACCGACGCCGGTAAAGTGAACATCCAGCTTGGTGGTGGCCAGGAAGCTGTCGCTGCCGCACACGACTTCGCCTGCTGGCACGCCGGTGCCGATATGAATCGCAGTGAAATGCTCTACGTCATCCACGACGCCCGCCGCGACCATCGCTTTGGCTCCGCGCACGCCCTCTTCGGCGGGCTGGAAGATCAGTTTAATCGTGCCGCTGAGCTGATCTTTCATCGCCATCAGCACCGAGGCGAGGCCCAGCCCAATGGTGGTGTGGCCGTCATGCCCGCAGGCGTGCATCATGCCGGCGTTACAGGAGGCAAACCCTTCGCGCTGTGGCAGATGGTCGTCGGCCTGGCTTTCGTTGAGATCCAGGGCATCCATATCGACGCGAAAGCCCATCACCGGGCCGGGACGACCGGTCTCAAGCGTCGCCACGATGCCGCAGAACCCGTCGGAGAAGTGGTTGATCCACTGCGGCAGCGCGCCCTGCAGGAGCGCGCGCGCCTCCTGCTGCTTCAGCACGGCGTCGTCAGGCAGGCCCATCCGCGCATCGGCATCGATCACCTCACGACCCAGCTTCAGTTGATAACCGAGCTTATGCAGTTCTTCTGCGACTAACGTCGCGGTACGGAACTCCAGCCAGCCCGACTCGGCGTAGTGATGGAAGTCGCGACGCCACTGTTGCAGCTGGGGCAGCAGGGCGCTGACGTGATCTGAAAGGGGTTTCATTGGCTCTTTCCTCGTTGTTGGTTTTTTATGCACTGCGTCGAATCTACACAATGGTGTCGGGCGGCATAAGATGCGAATATCTTGTGACTGATAAACAACGGTTATCGCAAAACTATGTCTGCCAATCTCAAACTTCATCAGCTGCGTGCCTTCACTGACGTGGCGCGACAGGGCAGTATCCGGGCGGCAAGCCGTCTTTCCGGGCTGTCGCAACCGGCGTTAACCAAAGCGATTCAGGAACTGGAGCGAGAGCTGGGCGCAAAGCTGTTTATTCGCCGTCAGCAGGGCGTGGTATTGACCGATATCGGTGATAACTTTTTTCGCCATGCCAGCCTGGTGCTGGCTGAGCTGCGGGTCGCTGAAGAGGATATCCAGCAGCGGCTGGGGCTGGGTGGCGGTCAGGTGAATATCGGCGTAGGCGGCAGCGTGGCGCGCACCATCATGCCGCAGGTGATAAACCAGTTTCATCGCGAATACCCGCTGGTTAAGGTACGCATCGTTGAAGGTCAGCTGGTGTCGATGGTGCATGAACTGCGTCAGGGCGCGCTTGATTTCACCATCAACACCTACGATCAGAGCCATCTCGATCAGGAGCTGATGTATGAAAGGGTAATGGAGCGCGAGTACAGAGTGGTGGTGCGTAAAGGCCACCCGCTGCAAAAGGCCCGTTCTCTGGCGGCGTTACAGCAGGCGGACTGGACGATGCCAACGCCAAAAGGGAGTTACTACCGCCTGCTGCACGATTTGTTTGGCGAGCGCGGCATGGCACCCAAAATCGTGGTGACCTGTGAAACCTTTATGGCCTGCACCAGCCTGGTGGCGCAAAGCGATTTCATCAGTATTCTGTCGGTCGACGTGATTGATGATCCCATTCTGGGGCGGTCGCTCGTGGCGCTGACGCTCGACGAGCCCTTACCGAAAGCCATCTTCTATCTGATCCAGCGCAAAGATACCGCGCTGACGCCGATGAGCAGTTATATGGCGCAACTCTTTCGGCGTTATTGCCAGTAAAATCAGTGAGTAAAGTCGATCGTCTACACTGTAGAGGTACTGTAAAAAATCCACCCGACAAATAGAGGTTACGATGCAAGTCAGTCCTTATCTGTTTCTCTATGGCCGTTGTGAAGAGGCTATCGACTTTTACCTGCAGGCAACCGGGGGAGAGCTGCTCTCTAAAATGAAGTTCGGTGATATGCCGGATCAGGGTGAGCAGGTCGGCGATCAGTCTGCAGCACCGCAGCCGCCAGAAAAGATCATGCATGCGCAACTGCGCATTGGCGACGGTGAGCTGATGCTCAGCGACGGCAACACCGAGCAGCCGCCTGCGTCTGAACATGCCGGTTACGCGGTCAGTCTTTCCACCACTGATGTCGAAAAGGGTAAAGCCTGGTTTGAGAAATTGTCGGCAGGCGGGAAGGTGACAACGGAGTGGCAGGAAACATTCTGGTCGAATGGATTCGCGATGTTTATCGATAAGTTCAACATTCCATGGCGCATCAACGTTGAGAAGCCGCAGGAATAAACGACGTTCAGAGGCAGGACTTTGTTGTTGAACCTGCCTCTCAAAAGCTGGCCAGGAGGAGTTAACACCCCAGGCCAGTTCTCCTGTACAACGGGCGGTTTTTCAGCCGCCCGTTATCATTATCAGAAGTTATAACCTGCTACCAGGTAGTAACCCCAGCCAGTCGATTTCACTTCAAACGGCCCTTTGCCGAAGTTCAGCTCCTGACCATCCGCCCACTGTCCGCCGTTGTGGAAGTAACGCGCCACCGCAGAGAAGTGCCAGTGATCGTAACCCAGTGACAGAATGTGGCTGGAGGCAATGGAGTTGCTGGTGCGTGATGAACCGCCTTTCTCGTTGAGATCGGAACCCCAGTCGAAGTTAGTGAAGCCTACATAGCCCAGATTACCGCCCCACAGCGTGGTGATTGGCACGAAGTATTTCACCTTGAAGCGATAGCCATCCCAGCTGTTTTCGTTCGCCGCGCCGTAGTTTTCCCACTGATATTTGGCGTAGACGTTCAGCGACAGGCCGACGTCGCTGTGCGTATCGATATCGGTGCCCAGACCCATATACCAGGTATTCTGGCGGTTGTCGCTGTTGCGGCCCATATCGTAGATATAGTTATTAGCGAAATACCACTCTTTGAACGGACCAAAGGCCAGGCTGGTACCGGTCAGTTTGTCGATAGAGAAGCGCGGCTCAATCTCCATAAACATCGGTGAGCCGTGGTCGAAGACGCCGTTAGCATTGCTGTTGCCGACGCCGAAAAAGTTAGGCACGTCCAGATAGCCGTAGAAATCGAACCACTCTTTCTTCGCAAACGCTTCATATTCCAGATAAACGTCGTTGTTAAACTGTGGCCCGAAACGTGTGTGGTAGCTGCCTACCACATTAACGCTCTGATGCCACCAGTCGGAGACATACTGTGGATCGTTTTCAGCGGCCTGCGCAGCACCACTCAATGAACATGCCAGCACGGCACCTGCTATCAACGTTTTATATTTCATTATCATCAGCCACATGCTTTTGACCGCCGCACAGCAGACGCAGTCAGAGAGAAGTCGGTCCCTGAAGGGGAATGAGGTATTCAGAAAAAACAGCCAGTTCTTCAGCCCGCGTAGCGTGCCTGTAACAGATCGATAGAAAATAGATTTTGCTCACGTTTGTCAAAAAGTGTTGCATTACAATTCCGCTAAATTGTGATGCACTTCACAATAAAGACCAGGATCGAACGGAACCAGGCAACCGTTTACGTTGTCCGGTTCGTGATCAAACGCGCGGGATCAGGGAAGGGTGACCCGAACCTGCAAACCACAAACAGCCCCCTGTGGCGTCAGGCAATTGGAAAGGGCGACGTGGATGTGATGTTTCTGTGCAACATTACGCACAATGGAGAGTCCCAGCCCGCTGCCCTGGGCTTTGACGTCAGGCGAACGGGTAAAACGGTCGAACGCGCGTTCAATAAAGGATTCCGGCATGCCCGGTCCATTATCGACAATATCGACCACCGTTTTGCCCTTGACCCGATGCAGCAGCACATCCACCAGGCTGCCTTCCGGCGTGTGCAACATAGCGTTACCAATCAGGTTGTCAAACAGGCTGCGCAATTCGGAACGGCTGGCCTGCAGACGGTACTGCGTGGCGCCATTAAAGCCGATATCGATGCCGCGCTTATCCGCCACCACCATCAACTGCTCAATGCTCTCTTTGAGCAGATCTTCCAGTTCGATATGCTCTACGCTGGATACCACGCTCTGGTCATCCTGGCGTGAGACATTGAGTAACTGCGTGACCAGGTGACGGGTACGCGTGACACCCGCTTCCAGCTGGCTGAACTGACGGCTCGCTTCACCCGGCTGAATATGCTGACGCAGGTTTTCCAGCTGCAACGTCACTGCTGTTACCGGCGTACGCAGTTCATGGGCGGCATCTTCCAGGAACTGGCGCTGCGACGACCAGGCGTCACGCAGCTTACTCAGCAGTGAGTTGTAAGCGGCGACCAGTGGCAGGATCTCATCCGGTAAGCCCTCCGGTGAGACATTGTGTGGATGATGGGTTTCCTGCGCCGCAATCTGACGTGAAGCGACCTGCAGATCGCGCGTGATCTTGCGCACCACCAGCCAGATCACCAGCAGCGACAGCGGCATCATCAGGATCATCGGAATGATTGCCGACAGCGCCCGCTTGACCATCGAGGCTTTCATGTAGCTGAGGTTGTGCATGACCTGGATGGTTTTAATCTCGCTGCCAGGCATGCCGGGCCGGGTAAAAATACGCCATTCACAGTCGTCGCATTGACCCACATGCACATCGTGATACCCGCGCTGATTTTGCAGCGGGGCCTGTAACTCCGGCCATGAGCTGGCCCGCAGCTGGCCCTGATCGTCCCAGAGCTGAACCACAAAGGCGCTCTTTGCTTTGTCCGGCGCGATAAGCATCGGCATCAGGGCGGGCATCTGTTTATTGGTGGACCAGGCATCAGCGATTTTCGCCAGCTGATCGTCCTTCATTGTGCCGACCATATCGCCGTAGCAGCTGAAGAAATACCAGGTGACGCCACCGATCATCAGCAGGTGAATAACCAGCAGAGTAGAGAGAAGTTTGTTGCGCAGTGAGCGCATAAAGCGGAAAGGTTTCATATGGCCGGAACCCGCCAGCCCAGCCCGCGCACGTTGCGAATGACATCGTTGTCGAGCTTGCGACGCATGCCATGGATCAGCACATCGACCGCATTGCTGCTGACTTCATCGCCCCAGCCGTAGATACGGTTTTCCAGCTGCTCACGCGACAGAATAGCGCCCGGCCGCTCCAGCAGCGCGTAGAGCAGGGCATATTCCCGCGCCGTCAGCTGCTCGCGCTGGCCTTTGTAGAGCACCTCGCGGGTCATCATATCAAGCTGCACATCGCCGCTGCCCAGCACCGAGTCTGCTGCGCCGTGGCTGCGTCGCGTAATGGCACGCATCCGGGCCATCACTTCCTGGAGATCGAACGGTTTAAGCAGGTAGTCGTCCGCACCGCTGTCAAGTCCCTGTATCCGCTGCGCCACTGTGTCGCGTGCAGTAAGAATCAGCACCGGCGTCGCGTCGCCGCGGCCGCGCGCCCGGCGCAGAACCTGCAGACCGTCATCGCGCGGTAAGCCGAGATCGAGCAGCACGCAGCTGTAGCCGCCTTCGCCCCAGGCATTCTGGGCATAAACGCCATCGCGCACCCAATCTACTGACCAGCCCGCGCCCTGCAGTGCCTGTTGCAGGTTCGCGCCGATCATTTCATCATCTTCAACCAGTAACACGCGCATGGCTGATCTCCTTCGTAAAGATAAGAGAGAGTTTACTCACCAATTGTTAGGCCAGAATTATCCGCCTTCATACTTCGCACTGTCGCGGCGTTGGCTGCTTTTGCTCACCCCAGTCACTGACCAATGTCAGCTCCTGGGGATTTGCGCATTTGCCGCCTTGCTACAGCACGAATTATTTTGGCGGACCGCGGCCGTCATACTTCGCACTGTAGCGGCGTTGGCTGCTTTTGCTCACCCCAGTCACTGACCAATGTCAGCTTCTGGGGATTTGCGCATTTGCCGCCTTGCTACAGCACGAATTATTTTGGCGGACAATCGTCATAGCTTGTTCTGAAATGGCTCTTATCGCCCCATTCCCGCCGTTGCTAATTCTGCGCTAATTTTCTGCTAATTAAGGGATAAATTTTAGCGCGTAGAGTGGCTCCACTGCACATCAGCATTAACAGGAGGAACCATGAATCAGCGCGAGTTTATTCGGAGTTTGCTGGACTGGATTGAGAACAACTTAGGACACGATCTGCATCTGGATGAGGTGGCACGCCGCTCGGGCTATTCGCGCTGGCATCTGCAACGCCTGTTTCGGCAGCACACCGGCTTTTCGCTGGCAGAATATATCCGCCAGCGTCGCTTAACTGAGTCTGCACTCAGTCTGCTAAGCAGCAACGAAGCGATACTGCAGGTGGCGATGAACTACGGTTTCGATACCCAGCAAGCCTATACCCGCACCTTTAAAAACTACTTTATGATGACGCCAGGCCAGTTGCGCCGTCAGCGTCGCGTTGAGCCAGATCGGCTGCTGTTCCCGCTGGCGATGGCCAGCTGATGCCTGATAAGACCTTCCCGTCACAGATGCAGACGGGAAGGTCGGCCCGCGTTCTGCGCCGCTCTCCTCCTGGACTTCGCCTCGCCTTTTTTGCCTATCAGTCACAGTGACCCTGCCCGAACGTGTTAGTTTGTTGCCAGCCCCTTTTATTGCTGGAGTCGGGAAACATGGAAAATGGCGCGAACTTAACCGCCATGCTGGTATTTGCACGGGTTGTGGAGTTACAGAGTTTCAGCGAGGCGGCACGCATACTTGGCCTGTCCAAATCTCACGTCAGCCGGGAAATTGCCCGTCTGGAGCTGCGGCTCGGTATCCGGCTTCTGCAGCGCACCACCCGGCGGCTGACACTGACTGAGCTGGGCCAGGCCTATTACCCCTACTGTGTGCGGATGCTGGCTGAAGTGCAGCGCGCCGAGGCGTTTGTGCAGCAGGTGCATCAGCAGCCCGCCGGTCATGTCAGGCTGCAGGCGCCCGTCACTTTTGGCTGCCAGTGTGTGGTTCCCGTTCTCAATCGTTTCCTGCGCCATCATCTGCATATCAACGTCGATCTCGATCTGACCGATCGCAATCACGATCGGCTGGACGATCAGGTCGATCTGGCGATTGTGATCCGATCCCGATCGCCGCAACAGGGCAATTTCCGGGTACTGAGCGATATCGCCTGGGGGCTCTATGCCGCGCCGGCTTACCTGGCGCAGCGACCCGCCATCACCCATCCTGAAATGCTGCCGCGCCATGACCTGCTGCTGTTTCACGGTCCGGCGCACACCGCCGCGTTGCCCTTCCGCCGTGATAAACAGCGGCTGGCACTGGACGTGCGCAGCCGCTTTCGCGCCAATAATAGTATGGCGCTGCTCAATGCCGCACTGGCAGGCAGCGGCATCGCTTATCTTCCGTCCTACATGGCGCAGGAGGCGATGGCACGCGGTGATATCCAGCAACTGCTGCCGGCGTGGCAGATGGATCGTCTGCAAAGCTATCTGCTGCTGCACAACACGCCTGAACCGGCGTCGCCGGTGACACTGCTGTGCGATGCCCTGATTACGGCGCTGAATCCGGGTTGATTGTTGCCTGATGACAACAATCAGCGCCACAGAGTAACTATTCCGCCATGACTGTTGTTACTCCGCTACGCCGGTTAGCCTGTATCCCTGATCATTCAACGGATATCATCATGCAACACTCACCCGAAACGGCAGAGTTTCAGTACTGGAGACGTAACTTAGCGGTCTGCGTCGTCGGCTCTTTTACTACCATCGTAGCGATGACGCTGCTGCTGCCGTTTCTGCCGCTCTATGTGCAGCAACTGGGTGTTGAGCAGCCCGCAGCCATCGCCCGCTGGTCCGGAATAGCCTATGGCGCGACCTTTTTCAGCGCCGCGCTGACTGCGCCGCTGTGGGGCAGGCTGGCTGATCGCTATGGTCGTAAGCTGATGCTGATCCGGGCCAGCCTGGGGATGGCGATTGCGATGTCGCTGATTGGCATGGCGACCGCGCCATGGCAGTTGGTGGCGCTGCGGCTGCTGGCCGGGCTGCTGGGTGGCTACGCATCGGGATCGACCATTCTGGTGGCAGCGCAGACGCCAAAAGCGCAGACCGGCTGGGCGCTGGGCGTATTGTCCTCTGGCATTATGGCGGGCAACGTGGTCGGGCCGCTGCTGGGTGGAGTGTTACCGCCGCTGATCGGCATCCGTCAGACGTTCTGGCTGACCGGCGCGGTAATCTTTCTCGCCTTCCTCGCCACTACCTTTTTACTCAAAGAGCAGCCACGTGCTGCTGCGACGTCTCGCACAAGCCAGCCACTGCAGCCTGAGTCCGGGCCAGTGAATCACACCCTGGTGCGGCTGATGTGGCTCTCCGGCATGTTGCTGATCTTCGCCAGCATGTCGATTGAACCCATTATCACGCTCTACGTGGGCGAGTTCGTGCAGGGCGGCCATCAAATCACGATGATCGCCGGACTGGTGATGTCTGCGGCGGCGCTGGGTACGGTGCTGGCGGCACCCCGGCTGGGTCGTCTGGCCGATCGGGTAGGGCACTGGCGGGTTCTGACCGGCGGACTACTGGTCAGTGGACTGCTGCTGATTCCGCAGGCGTTTATTACCGCGGCCTGGCAACTGGTTCTGCTGCGTTTTCTGATGGGAATGGCGCTAGGCGGATTGATGCCGTGCATTACAGCGATTATCCGCCATAACGTGCCGGGTTCACAGGTCGGGCGGATGCTGGGATATTCAACCTCGGCGCAGTATATCGGTCAGGTCAGCGGCCCGCTGTTTGGTGGGCTGGTGGGTGGGACATTCGGGATGCGGCCAGTGTTTCTGGCGACCTGCGTGGTGATGCTGTTTTGCGCGTGGCTCAACTGGCGCGGGATGCGTAAATAACGCGATCAAAAAAGGCGGACCGAAGCCCGCCTTAGTTTATTCACAGCGTCGTGAATTATTTCTGGTCTGGCAGAGCGTAGGCAATCACATAATCGCCCAGCTTAGTACCAAACGAACCGTGCCCACCTGCTGCGATGACAACGTACTGCTTGCCATCTACTTCATAGGTCATTGGGGTCGCCTGGCCGCCTGCTGGCAGACGGGCCTGCCATAACAGCTCACCGGTATCGGTGCTGAACGCACGCAGGTAGTTATCGGCGGTCGCGCCAATGAAGAAGACCTTACCCGCGGTGGTGATAGGACCACCCAGCATCGGCATACCCATTTTGAACGGCAGCGGAACCGGTGCGCTATCGCGAACGGTACCGATACGCTGTTTCCACACCACGTCATTGGTCTTCAGATCTACCGCGGAGATGTAACCCCAGGCAGGCTGTTTACATGGCAGACCAAACGGTGACAGGAACGGATTCAGCTCGACGCCATACGGCACGCCATACTGTGGCTGAATACCGGTTTCCGTACCTGAA
>Ga0153961_1000029_pt1 | contig 80790 bp, 74 predicted proteins | sample TSFL045MetaG_FD_104748 | JGI IMG/M metagenome (GOLD analysis project Ga0153961, IMG submission 104748) | Attine ant fungus gardens microbial communities from Florida, USA - TSFL045 MetaG | ecosystem: Host-associated > Fungi > Mycelium > Unclassified | place: USA: Florida, Withalacochee...
AGAGTCAATGATGAAGAGCTCTGCTATCAAGCCTATAGCGCCGCCGTAAAGCTTGCCAATAACGCTGACTGTACTCCAAATGGAATTAGCCTGCGATTCAAGTTCAAGCAACTTACCGAACATGCAACAGAGAAATCCATAGCCAGGGAACTGTTAAAAAGCTGCCCCGAGCAGGCCAGTGACATAAATAAAAGCTATCTTTTAAAATAACCGGCTAAAACCGCGGCAGAGAGACATCGATTGTAAATTGTTTATCACGGCACGTTAGCTTAGAAGCGGTCGATGATGTCAGAAAGCCGCAGTGATGCTAATAACCTAAAGAGAGCAAGGCTTCAGGCTATACGATAAAAATCAAGCTTTACTCCGCTGGACGTCCTTTCGGCTGCACAAACAAAGAGGGATGTAGTCAGCCACTCCAGCTCAGCTGAATCAACCTCAAAAGTAGGTACTGTGCGAAAGTAGACATCTGAGGGAGAGAGCTGATCAAAAAAACTCATGTCCTCACCAAAAAGCTTATCCTTAAATTCTGCCGGGATACGGCGCAAACCATTATTTTCAAGGTAGATGGTTCCTTCCGCCACGCGCAAAGCATATCTGGCTGATAATCGGCAAACGCCATTGGGTTCTATAATCTGACTATCGACGCCGCCTGGCAAAACTTCTCCCGTCAGGGCGCCCGAAACTTTACCACTCAGAACGGGAATCAGCTGGCGTTTGCCATATAAAGTAGAGTTAGAAACAATCACAGGCTTATCGACCCTGACTTCCACGCTGAAGCTAAATTCAAGTTTTGGCAACATACTATGCTCCTTTTATTTTCTTGAATTCTCAGAAAAATCATCAAAAGCACCGCAGTATTGAATGCCGGCCGCTTGCTTCTGGTGTGCTTTTTTACTAAGGATAGACTTGATCAAGCTCAACCTCTACCGGTTTGGGTCAGGTATGATTAGCGCTCAGTGGGTCGTTAGCTCAGCTGGTAGAGCAGTTGACTCTTAATCAATCGGTCGCAGGTTCGAATCCTGCACGACCCACCATTATAGCGATTATCTCCGCCTTCCGGGCTAGATGCGGATTCGATTCCCGCTGGCCGCTCCACATATTCATTCGCACTTGCGCCATCATCAAAGATGAAACTACCGGTGATTTTTTCTCAGGCCAGATTGAGAAGGTTTACCGCTGCTGTTGTTCTGCTATGCCGCGCAGGATGATCATGTTTCATCTTTTCAGACGAGCTTTCCGACGCACTCATTCACTTTGGATCGGCTGCCTCAGCTCTCGGTTTGCTCATCTACAGGCAGACCTGGCGGGATGGCTATAGCTGTTGAGAAAGGTATTTCGGGGAATTTTGGGAGAGGTATTTCTTCAAAAATAAGGCCAACATATGGCGTACGCACATGTTGGCCCGAAGTTAACTGTCTTGCATTACATATTTTCGATGATCGCGTCGCCGAACTCTGAACATTTCAGCAGTTTAGCGCCATCCATCAGACGTTCGAAGTCATAGGTCACGGTTTTGTTGGCGATTGCGCCTTCCATGCCTTTAACAATCAGGTCAGCCGCCTCGAACCACTGCATATGGCGCAGCATCATTTCTGCGGAAAGAATAACCGAGCCTGGGTTTACTTTATCCTGGCCTGCATATTTCGGCGCGGTGCCGTGGGTCGCTTCAAACAGCGCACATTCGTCACCGATGTTTGCGCCCGGTGCGATACCGATACCGCCAACCTGCGCCGCGAGGGCGTCGGAGATGTAGTCACCGTTCAGGTTCATACAGGCGATAACGTCATACTCTGCCGGACGCAGCAGGATCTGCTGCAGGAACGCATCGGCAATGACATCTTTTACGATGATCTCTTTGCCGCTGTTCGGGTTTTTAATCTTCATCCACGGACCGCCGTCCACCAGCTCAGCACCGAACTCTTCTTTCGCCAGCTGGTAGCCCCAGTCTTTGAATGCCCCTTCGGTGAACTTCATGATGTTGCCTTTGTGCACCAGCGTCAGCGAGTCGCGGTCGTTAGCGATCGCATACTCAATCGCGGCGCGCACCAGACGTTTGGTGCCCTCTTCCGAACACGGCTTCACGCCGATGCCGCAATCCTGCGGGAAGCGGATTTTCTTCACGCCCATTTCTTCTCGCAGGAACTTGATCACTTTGTCCGCTTCGGCAGAACCGGCTTTCCACTCGATACCGGCGTAGATATCTTCAGAGTTCTCACGGAAGATCACCATGTCGGTATCTTCAGGACGTTTAACCGGGCTCGGCGTGCCTTTGTAGTAGCGAACCGGACGCAGGCAAACATAGAGGTCGAGCTCCTGACGCAGCGCCACGTTCAGTGAACGGATGCCGCCGCCAACCGGCGTCGTCAGCGGGCCTTTAATGGCAACGCGATACTCTTTGATCAGGTCAAGGGTTTCCTGCGGCAGCCAGACGTCCTGGCCGTAGAGTTCTACCGATTTCTCGCCGGTGTAGATCTCCATCCAGGAGATTTTGCGCTCGCCGTTGTAGGCTTTTTTCACCGCCGCGTCGACGACCTTCAGCATCACCGGAGAAACATCAACGCCGATGCCGTCACCTTCAATGTAGGGAATGATCGGGTTATTCGGCACATTGAGTTTGCCCTGATCCAGGGTGATTTTCTGACCTTCCGCCGGAACAACTACTTTGCTTTCCATTAACCTCTCCTGGGCGTTTTGTTAATAAATTGTAAGATGTGGAGCCATGATACTTGAATATTTACGCCGCGCCAATCGTCACTGTTTCGCGCTATAATGCGCCGATTGTCACCGACTGCAAAGCTCATGCGAAAAAGTTCTCAGCAAATTCACCAGCATAAACGCCCTGACCGCGCGCCACGCGGCGCTCAGCGCAAACCGCCGCGCGCGCGCGGGCCGCGGCGCGTCATATTATTTAACAAACCATTCGATGTTCTGCCACAGTTTAGCGACGAAGCTGGCCGCCAGACGCTGAAGGATTTTATCCCGGTCGCCGACGTCTACGCCGCCGGCCGTCTGGACCGCGACAGCGAAGGATTAATGGTGCTCACCAACGATGGCGCGCTGCAGGCAGCGCTGACCCAGCCCGGCAAGCGCACCGGCAAAGTCTACTACGTGCAGGTCGAGGGCGAACCGCAGGAAGCGGATCTCGCGGCGCTACGCGATGGCGTTAATCTGAAAGATGGCCCTACGCTGCCTGCGGGCGTCGAAAAGGTGGCCGCGCCCGCCTGGCTGTGGCCGCGCCAGCCGCCGATCCGCGAACGTAAAGCGATCCCCACCAGCTGGCTGAAGGTGACGCTCTACGAGGGGCGCAACCGCCAGGTGCGCCGTATGACGGCGCATATCGGCTTTCCTACGCTGCGTCTGATCCGCTATGCGATGGGCGACTACCGGCTCGACGACTTAACGCCGGGCGAGTGGCGTGAAGTAACCGCTTCAGCGTAACCATCGTCGCGCTTTTCGATAACGTCAGGTTAACAATCCCGGAGGATCGATGTTTAAACCTCATGTCACCGTCGCCTGTATCGTGCAGGCCGAGGGCGAACTGTTAGTGGTAGAAGAGCAGGTAAAAGGCCGCGCCACCTGGAATCAGCCTGCCGGTCATCTGGAAGCGGACGAAACGCTGCTGGAGGCGGCGCGGCGCGAACTGCGCGAAGAGACCGGCCTCGACTGCGCGCTCGACTATTTTCTCGGCGTTCAGCAGTGGATTGCGCCGGACAATACGCCTTTCGTGCGTTTTCTGTTTGGCGTCGACCTGCCTGAAAAGCGCGCGACCGTGCCGCAGGACAGCGACATTGACCGCTGCTGGTGGCGCACGCCTGAGCAGATTATCGCCGCAGATAACCTGCGTTCGCCGCTGGTCGCCGAAAGCGTCCGGCTGTGGCAACAGGGCGCGCGCTATCCGCTGCATCTGATCGCGCCGTTCCAGTGGCCGTTTCATGAGGGTGCGCCCCACGCCGACGCGTGATAGAATATGCCGCCTGTTTTTTTATCGTAATCAAGAGTGCGTCATGTCTGACAACAGCCAGAAAAAAGTGATCGTCGGTATGTCCGGCGGCGTCGATTCTTCCGTATCCGCCTGGCTCCTGCAGCAGCAGGGCTATCAGGTAGAAGGCCTGTTCATGAAGAACTGGGAGGAAGACGACGGCGAGGAGTATTGCACTGCCGCGGACGATCTGGCGGACGCGCAGGCGGTGTGCGACAAGCTCGGCATCAAGCTGCATAAAATCAACTTTGCCGCAGAGTACTGGGACAACGTCTTTGAGCACTTCCTCGAAGAGTACAAAGCGGGCCGCACGCCCAACCCCGACATTCTCTGCAACAAAGAGATCAAATTCAAAGCCTTCCTGGAGTTCGCGGCGGACGATCTCGGCGCGGACTACATCGCCACCGGCCACTACGTGCGCCGGGCGGACGTCGACGGCAAAAGCCAGCTGCTGCGCGGCCTCGACGGCAACAAAGATCAGAGCTATTTCCTTTATACGCTGAGCCACGAACAGATCGCCCAGAGCCTATTCCCGGTCGGCGAGCTGGAGAAGCCGGAGGTGCGCCGCATCGCTGAAGAGCTCGATCTCGTCACCGCGAAGAAAAAAGATTCCACCGGCATCTGCTTTATCGGCGAACGCAAGTTTCGCGACTTCCTCGGCCGCTATCTGCCAGCGCAGCCGGGCGTAATTGAAACCGTGGACGGCCAGGTGGTCGGCGAGCATCAGGGGCTGATGTATCACACGCTGGGCCAGCGCAAAGGGCTGGGCATCGGCGGCCTGAAAGAGAGCAACGACGATCCCTGGTACGTGGTAGATAAAGACGTGGCGCGCAACCGCCTGATCGTGGCGCAGGGCGCCGAGCATCCGCGCCTGATGTCGGTGGGCCTCATCGCCCAGCAACTACACTGGGTCGATCGCCAGCCGATCGCCGCCCCGCTGCGCTGTACGGTGAAAACACGCTATCGCCAGACGGATATTCCCTGCGACATCGTGCCGCGCGGCGATGACCGCATCGAAGTACGCTTCGACGCGCCGGTCGCGGCGGTGACGCCAGGCCAGTCCGCCGTGTTCTATCTCGGCGACGTATGCCTCGGCGGCGGCATTATCGAAGAGCGCCTGCCGCTGATCGCAGACTAAGTCGGCATGGCTGACGCGTAGACAGGAGTAACCGTGGCTAAAAATTATTACGACATTACGCTGGCGCTGGCGGGCATCTGCCAGGCTGCACATCTGGTTCAGCAGCTGGCGCATCAGGGCCAGTGCCATCCGGACGCGCTTAACGTCTCGCTGCGCAGCGTGATTGACTTAAATCCCGGCTCGACGCTGGCGGTGTTCGGCAACGATGAAGCCAACCTGCGCCTCGGGCTGGAAACGCTGATGGCGGTGCTCAACAGCAGCAGCCGTCAGGGCATGGGCGCAGAGCTAACGCGCTATACGCTGAGCATGATGGTGCTGGAGCGCAAGCTAAGCGGCAACAAAAGCGCGCTCGATACCCTGGCGCAGCGCATTGGCCAGCTCGATCGCCAGCTGGCGCACTATGAACTCGGCTCGGAGACTATTACCAGCGCCATGGCGGCGATCTATGTCGACGTTATTAGCCCGCTCGGCCCGCGCATTCAGGTTACCGGCTCGCCCGCCGTGCTGCAGAATCCGCTGCTGCAGAGCAGAGTGCGCGCCGCGCTGCTGGCGGGCATCCGCGCCGCCGTGCTGTGGCAGCAGGTCGGCGGCGGCCGCTTTCAGCTGATGCTTTCGCGCCAGCGTTTGCTGCGCGAGGCGAAAACCATTTTATCCCGACTCTCACCGGCTTATTAAGCTGGCGAAGTCCATACTGTTAAACGATTCAGGAGTTGCACTGATGGAATTATCCTCTCTGACCGCCGTCTCACCCGTCGATGGTCGTTACGGCGATAAAGTCAGCCCGCTGCGCGCCATCTTCAGCGAATACGGTTTGCTGAAGTTCCGCGTCGAGGTTGAAGTACGCTGGTTACAAAAACTGGCGTCCACCGCAGAGATCAAGGAAGTTCCTGCATTTGACGCCGACGCAAACGCTTTCCTCGATGCGATTGTCGCTAATTTCAGCGAAGAGGATGCGGCGCGCATCAAAACTATTGAGCGCACCACCAACCACGACGTGAAGGCGGTCGAGTACTTTCTCAAAGAGAAAGTCGAGAGCGTGCCGGCGCTGCACGCGGTGTCGGAATTTATCCACTTTGCCTGCACCTCTGAAGATATTAACAACCTGTCGCACGCGCTGATGCTGGAAAGCGCGCGCCGCGACGTGATCCTGCCCTACTGGCAGCAGATCGTTGACGCGGTGAAGCGCCTGGCGCACGAATACCGCGATATTCCCCTGCTGTCGCGCACGCACGGCCAGCCCGCCACGCCCTCTACCATGGGCAAAGAGATGGCGAACGTCGCCTACCGCATGGAGCGTCAGCAGCGCCAGCTGAGCAAAATCGAGATCCTGGGCAAGATTAACGGCGCGGTGGGCAACTACAACGCCCACATCGCCGCCTATCCCGAGGTAGACTGGCACCAGCTGAGCGAGCAGTTCGTCACCTCGCTGGGGATTACCTGGAACCCCTACACCACCCAGATTGAGCCGCACGACTATATCGCCGAGCTGTTTGACTGCATGGCGCGCTTCAACACCATCCTGATCGACTTCGATCGCGATATCTGGGGCTACGTCGCGCTCAACCACTTCAAACAAAAAACCATCGCGGGCGAAATCGGCTCTTCCACTATGCCGCACAAGGTCAACCCGATCGATTTTGAAAACTCCGAGGGCAATCTGGGCCTGGCGAACGCGGTGATGCAGCATCTGGCGAGCAAGCTGCCGGTTTCGCGCTGGCAGCGCGACCTCACCGACTCAACGGTGCTGCGTAATCTCGGCGTCGGCGTCGGCTACGCGCTGATTGCCTATCAGGCGACGCTGAAGGGGATTTCCAAACTGGAAGTGAACCGCGAGCGTCTGCTGGACGAGCTGGATCACAACTGGGAAGTGCTGGCTGAGCCGATCCAGACCGTGATGCGCCGCTACGGTATCGAGAAGCCGTACGAGAAGCTGAAAGAGCTGACGCGCGGCAAACGCGTCGACGCAGCAGGCATGCAAACCTTTATCGACAGCCTTGCGCTGCCAGAAGAGGAAAAAGCGCGCCTGAAACAGATGACGCCAGCTAACTATATCGGCCGCGCCGTTCAGATGGTTGACGATCTAAAATAACCGCAGACGCAGGCGGGACGCCCCCGCCTGCGTTAAGCTGTTGTTTAAATGTTTTTGCGTATACTTTATCTTTGCTTAAATGCTCTGAGAGTAAGGAAAAGCCATGCGTGTTTTGGTTGTGGAAGATAATGCTCTGCTGCGCCATCATCTTGCCGTTCAGCTGCGAGAAATGGGCCATCAGGTAGACGCCGCAGAGGACGCAAAGGAAGCCGACTATTTTTTGCAGGAGCATCTGCCCGATATCGCGCTGGTCGATCTGGGCCTGCCGGACGAAGACGGCATGTCGCTGATCCGCCGCTGGCGCGGCCAGTCGGTGCGCCAGCCAATTCTGGTGCTCACCGCGCGCGAAGGCTGGCAGGCCAAAGTCGAAGCGCTGGAGGCAGGAGCCGACGACTACGTCACCAAACCTTTCCATATTGAAGAAGTGGCCGCGCGCCTGCAGGCGCTGATGCGCCGCAACAGCGGACACGCCTCGCAAATCATCGACATGGCGCCGTTTCAGGTCGATCTCTCGCGCCGCGAGCTGACCATTCATGACCAGCCGGTTAAGCTGACCGCCTTTGAATACACCATTGTCGAAATGCTGATCCGCAACGCGGGCAAAGTGGTGAGCAAAGATTCTCTGATGCTGCAGCTTTATCCCGACGCTGAACTGCGTGAAAGCCATACCATCGACGTGCTGATGGGCCGCCTGCGTAAAAAAATTCAGGCGCTGCATGCGGATGAAGTGATCACTACCGTACGCGGTCAGGGATACCGCTTCGATCTCTGATGAGCTGGTTGCAACGCTATCGTCCACTGTCGCTGCGCGCGCGCTTTTTGCTGGCCTGTTCCGCTATCGTGCTGTTTCTTTCGCTGTCGTACGGCATGGTGGCGGTAATCGGCTATGTGGTCAGCTTCGACAAAAACACCTATCGCGTGATGCGCGGCGAAAGCAATCTCTTCTTTACGCTGGCGCAGTGGCAGAATAACCGCCTGACTATCGCGCAGCCGGAGCGCATGACGCTCAACTTTCCGACGCTGGTGTTTATCTACGACGAACAGGGCAAGCTGCTGTGGCAGCAGCGCGACGTGCCGGAGATCCGCGCCAAAATCCAGCACGAGTGGCTGCTGAAGCCCGATTTCTATGAAATCGACACCAGCAATCGCACCAGCGCCATGGCGATTGGCAACGATCTCTCGGCGCAGAAGCGGCTGCACGCCATTGATAACGACAACAACGACACCTTTACCCACTCCGTCGCGGTCAACCGCTATGACGCCACCACTAACCTGCCCGCGCTGACCATCGTCGTCGTGGACTCGATACCGCAGGAGCTGCAGCACTCGGACGTGGTCTGGTCATGGTTCAGCTATGTGCTGGCCGCTAACCTGATTCTGGTGATCCCGCTGCTATGGCTGGCGGCGCACTGGAGCCTGCGTCCGATCGGCCATCTCGCCACGCAGATACGCGAGCTGGAAACCAGCCAGCGTGAGCATCTCGACGATGCGCCGCCGCAGGAGCTGCGCAGCCTGGTGCGCAACCTCAACCTGCTGCTGAGCAACGAGCGCCAGCGCTACACGCGCTACCGCACCACCCTCTCCGATCTGACGCACAGCCTGAAAACGCCGCTGGCGGTGCTGCAAAGCACGCTGCGCTCGCTGCGCAACGGCAAGGATCTCACTATTGAACAGGCCGAGCCGGTGATGCTGGAGCAGATCAGCCGTATTTCGCAGCAGATCGGCTACTACCTGCACCGCGCCAGCATGCAGGCGGATCACAATCCGCTGCTGCGCGACCTGCACCCGGTGTCGGCGCTGCTCGACAGTCTTTGTTCGGCGCTCAATAAGGTTTATCAGCACAAAGGCGTTGAGATTACGCTGGACGTTTCGCCGGAGGTGACCTTTATCGGCGATAAAAATGATTTCATGGAGGTGATGGGCAACGTACTGGACAACGCCTGCAAATATTGCCTGGAGTTTATCGAGGTGAGCGCGCGGCAGACCGATCAGGCGCTGCATCTGTTTATCGACGACGACGGCCCCGGCATTCCCGAAAGCAAGCGCGATCTCGTCTTCGTGCGCGGCCAGCGCGCCGATACGCTGCGACCCGGCCAGGGACTGGGCCTGGCGGTGGCGCTCGATATCCTGGAGCAGTATGATGGCCAGATTATCGCCACATCCAGCCCGCTGGGCGGCGCGCGCATGGAAGTGATCTTCCGGGGTCAGGAAGTCGAACATCGTCGCGAGTAGAAAGGCGCGCAGGCTGTTATACTTGGCTGCATTTACAGCCCTGCATGGAACGACTCTATGGATTATCAGCTCGATCTTAACTGGCCCGACTTTATTCAGCGCTACTGGCAAAAACGCCCGGTGCTGCTTAAGCGCGGTTTTAAAAACTTCATCGACCCTATTTCGCCTGACGAGCTGGCCGGGCTGGCGATGGAAAATGAGGTGGACAGCCGCCTGGTGAGCCATAACGACGGCAAGTGGCAGGTGAGCCACGGCCCTTTCGAGAGCTACGATCATCTGGGCGAAAACAACTGGTCGCTGCTGGTGCAGGCGGTGAATCACTGGCATGAGCCCTCTGCCGCCCTGATGCGTCCGTTCCGCTTTTTGCCTGACTGGCGCATTGACGATCTGATGATCTCCTTCGCCGTGCCGGGCGGCGGCGTCGGTCCGCACTTCGATCAGTACGACGTGTTTATTATTCAGGGCACCGGCCGTCGCCGCTGGCGCGTCGGCGAGAAAGTGCCGATGAAGCAGCACTGCCCGCATCCCGATTTACTGCAGGTCGAGCCGTTCGACGCCATTATCGATGAAGAGATGGAGCCGGGCGATATTCTCTATATCCCGCCGGGATTCCCGCACGAAGGCTATTCGCTGGAAAACGCCATTAACTACTCTGTCGGCTTCCGCGCCCCGAGCGGCCGCGAGCTAATCAGCGGCTTCGCCGACTACGTGCTGGCGCGCGAGCTGGGCAGCTATCGCTACAGCGATCCTGACGTGCCGGCGCGCGACTGCCCGTCGCAGATCCTGCCGCAGGAGATCGAAGGCATTCGCAAGGTAATGCTTGACGTGATCGACCAGCCGGAGCATTTCGCCAACTGGTTCGGTGAGTTTATCTCTCAGTCGCGCCATGAGCTGGACGTCGCGCCGCCGGAGCCGCCCTATCAGCCCGATGAGATCTACGATGCGCTGCAGCAGGGCGATTCCCTGTCGCGCCTTGGCGGCCTGCGCGTGCTGACCATTGGCGATGCGGTGTTTGTTAACGGCGAGCGCGTCGAGTGTTCACAGCCGGAGGTGCTGAAGGCGCTGGCGCGTCGTCAGACGCTGAGCCTGGAAGATTTCGGCGAGGCGCTGGACGATCCGTCGCTGCTGGCGCAGCTTGCCGCGCTGGTAAACGCCGGGTACTGGTACTTTGGCGACGCTGAGTAACAGAAAACAAAACGCTCCCTGTCGGGAGCGTTAAAGCCTGCGACAAGACGCAAAAGGCGGCATCCCTGCCAGCTCGGCCCGCGTGGCTACGCACCCTATCCCTGAGGTGCGCCCGTAAATGGGCCAACGCGCCGCGTTGTTCAAAAAACGCTCCCGGCGTTTTTGTCCCTGTCGCGGGACGCTTTGCTCTTCGGTTGATGCCACCTGCGTTTTAGGTTATTGCGCCGCCTGTAAGTTCAGGATGCAGTACACGCTTTACCCTTTTTTCTGCGCCGCCAGCTCCGCCAGCCGGACGATCACATCCACCGCCTGCGCCATAATATCGAGCGAGGCGAATTCATGCTTGCCGTGATAGTTATAGCCGCCGGTAAAGATATTCGGACAGGGCAGCCCTTTCCACGACAGCGCGGAGCCGTCGGTGCCGCCACGAATCGGCTTCACCTTTGGCTCAATGCCGCAGTCGCGCATCGCCTGCAGCGCCAGCTCGATAATATGCGGATGCGGCTCTACCTTCTCGCGCATATTGCGATAGCTGTTGCTGATCTCCACCGTGACGGAGCAGTCTTTATGCAGTCCGGCGTTAATGCGCTCGGCAATCGCCGTCAGCACCTGCTTGCGCTGCTCAAACGCGTCGGTGTCGAAATCGCGAATAATGTAGTGCAGCTCGGCGTGCTCTACCGTGCCCTTCATCTGATGCAGATGATAAAAGCCCTCGTAGCCGTCGGTAAACTGCGGGCGCTCTTTCGCCGGCACCTCGGCATGAAACGCCGTCGCCACGTCGAGCGCGTTCACCATCACCCCTTTCGCCGAGCCTGGGTGCACATTATTGCCGACAATCTTCACCACCGCTGACGCCGCGTTGAAGTTCTCATATTCGAACTCGCCGAGATCGCTGCCGTCGATGGTGTAGGCCCAGTCGGCGGCGAAGCCCTCAACGTCAAAATGCGAAGTGCCGCGACCAATCTCCTCATCCGGAGTAAAGGCGACGCGAATGGCGCCGTGCGGAATATCGCTTTTGGCGAGACGCGCCATCGCGGTCATGATTTCGGCGATGCCCGCCTTATCGTCGGCGCCGAGCAGCGTCTTACCGTCGGTGGTGATCAGCGTATGGCCGATTAGCTTATGCAGAACCGGGAACATCACCGGCGACAGCACCTCTTCGCCCGTGCCAAGAGCAATGTCGCCGCCGCGATAGTTCTCAATAATCTGCGGGTTCACATTCTTCGCGGTAAAATCAGGCGACGTGTCCATATGCGAGATAAAGCCGATCACCGGCGTCGGCCAGTCGACATTGGCGGGCAGCGTGCCCATTACGCAGCAGTGATCGCTGAGCGAGACGTCAATAAATCCGAGCGCAATCAGCTCTTCCTGCAGCTTGCGCGCCAGCGTCCACTGCCCTTCGCTGCTGGGCACCTGTCGCGCCTGCGGTTTTGCCTGCGTCTCTACCGCCACGTAACTTAAAAAACGTTCAAGTAACTGATCCATATGCCATCCTTCAAAAGAAGCCGACTATCATTATCAACAGTCGCGTGCGACGCATGTTGCGTCATATCATTATCTGACAGGTTAACCTGCGCTGCGCGTTTGCAGAAGGATCTTTTAACACAGTTGTTAACATCTGTGGTCAGGGATGCGGATAACCCCCTAATCGCCTCTTTTCACCGCCAAAACATGGCATTGCCCTGTTTTTCAGGTATCATCGCGCCCTCTCGCTGGCTGGCCGACGTAAGCGGCTATGCTGTAACCTGTTCCATCCTATTACCGACTGAGTGACTAAAATGACGCAAACACGCGCGCAGCAGGCGCTGGTTACGCTTTCTGGCATCAGTAAAGCTTTCGATGGCAAGTCGATTATCAGCGACTTCAACCTGACCATCGACCATGGCGAATTTATTACCCTGCTCGGTCCCTCGGGCTGCGGCAAAACGACTATCCTGCGGCTGATTGCCGGGCTGGAAGAGGCCGACAGCGGCCGCGTGATGCTGGATGAGAGCGACATCACCGATACCCCCGCCGAGCATCGCCACGTCAACACGGTATTTCAAAGCTACGCGCTCTTTCCACACATGTCGGTCTTTGAAAACGTCGCCTTCGGCCTGCGCATGCAGAAAACCCCGCATGCGGAGATTGCCGCACGCGTCAGCGAGGCGCTGGCGATGGTGCAGCTGGAGAGCTTTGCCGATCGCCGCCCGCATCAGCTTTCCGGCGGTCAGCAGCAGCGCGTCGCCATCGCCCGCGCGGTGGTAAACCGCCCAAAGGTACTGCTGCTCGACGAGTCGCTTTCGGCGCTCGACTACAAGCTGCGCAAGCAGATGCAGAACGAGCTGAAGGCGCTGCAGCGCAAGCTCGGCATCACCTTTGTTTTCGTGACGCACGATCAGGAAGAGGCGCTGACCATGTCGGATCGCATCGTGGTGATGCGCGACGGCAAGATCGAGCAGGATGGCTCGCCGCGCGAAATCTACGAAGAGCCGAAAAATCTGTTCGTGGCGCGCTTTATCGGCGAGATCAACGTGTTTGACGCCGAGGTCCTCGACGTCAGCGCCGCGCCGCGCGTGCGCGCCCGCGTGGAGGGCCGCGAATGCGATATCCACTGCGCCTTCCCGGTCAGCGTCGGCGATCGCCTGCATGTGCTGCTGCGTCCGGAAGATCTGCGCGTTGATGAGGTGCACAGCGACCAGGCGGTGGATGGCCTGACTGGCTACGTGCGCGAGCGCAACTACAAAGGCATGACGCTGGAATCCACCGTCGAGCTGGAAAACGGCAAGCTGGTGACGGTCAGCGAGTTCTTTAACGAGGACGATCCCGACGTCGATCACTCCCTTAATCAAAAGATGGCGGTGAACTGGGTCCCCAGCTGGGAGGTGGTACTGCCCTATGAAGCTGATGCGTAATCGTTTCCAGAAAGGCGTAACGGCGCTGATCGTCGGCTGGCTGGCGCTCTTCGTGCTGCTGCCGAACCTGATGATCTTCGTCACCAGCTTTCTGACGCGCGACGACGCGCAGTTCGTTCGCATGGCGTTCACCCTCAGCAACTATACCCGGCTGCTCGATCCGCTTTATGCCGACGTGCTGCTGCACTCGCTGAATATGGCGGTTATCGCCACGCTTTGCTGCCTGCTGCTGGGCTACCCCTTCGCCTGGTGCCTGACGAAGCTGCCGGCGCGCCTGCGGCCGCTGATGCTGTTTCTGCTGATTGTGCCCTTCTGGACCAACTCGCTGATCCGCATTTACGGGCTGAAAATTTTTCTCAGCACGCGCGGCTGGCTGAATGACTTTCTGCTGTGGCTCGGCGTGATTGAGACGCCGTTTCGCATTATGTATACGCCGCAGGCGGTGGTCCTCGGCCTGATCTACATTCTGCTGCCCTTTATGGTGCTGCCGCTCTATTCCAGCCTGGAAAAGCTGGATCGCGCCTGCCTGGAAGCGGCGCGCGACCTCGGCGCCAGCAAACCCCAGACCTTTTTCCGCATTATTCTGCCGCTCACGATGCCGGGCATCGTCGCGGGCTGTTTGCTGGTGCTGATCCCGGCGATGGGGCTGTTCTACGTGGCGGACCTGATGGGCGGCGCGAAGAATCTGCTGATCGGCAACGTTATTAAGAGTCAGTTCCTGAACATCCGCGACTGGCCGTTCGGCGCGGCTACCAGCATCGTGATGACGCTGCTGATGGGGCTGATGCTGCTGTGTTACTGGCGCGCCGCGCGCCTGCTAAATAAAAAGGTGGAGCTGGAATGATCGCACGCCTGCTACGCGGCGGCTTTATGGCCGCGATTTACGCCTGGTTTTATATTCCTATTGCCATTCTGATCGTTAACTCGTTCAACGCCTCGCGCTTCGGCATTAGCTGGCAGGGCTTCAGCACCCAGTGGTACAGCCTGCTGGTGAATAACGACAGCCTCATTCAGGCGGCGCAGCACTCGCTGACGATGGGCGTGCTCTCCGCCAGCTGCGCGACGCTGATCGGCTCGCTCACCGCCGTGGCGCTCTACCGCTACCGCTTTCGCGGCAAACCCTTCGTCAGCGGCATGCTGTTCGTGGTGATGATGTCGCCGGATATCGTGATGGCGATTTCCCTGCTGGTGCTGTTTATGCTGCTGGGCATCTCGCTCGGCTTCTGGTCGCTGCTTTTTTCGCATATTACCTTCTGCCTGCCCTTTGTGGTGATTACCGTCTATTCGCGGCTCAAGGGCTTTGACGTGCGCATGCTGGAGGCGGCGAAGGATCTGGGGGCCAGCGAAACCACCATCCTGCGTAAAATAATTCTGCCGCTGGCGATGCCGGCGGTGGCGGCGGGCTGGCTGCTGAGCTTTACCCTGTCGATGGACGACGTGGTGGTCTCCTCGTTCGTGACCGGGCCGACCTTTGAGATCCTGCCGCTGAAGATCTATTCGATGGTGAAAGTCGGCGTTTCGCCGGAGGTCAACGCGCTGGCGACGATTTTGCTGCTGCTGTCGCTGCTATTGGTCGGCGTCAGTCAGCTGTTGCTCCGAGATAAAACCAAATAGAGGATTGATGATGAAAAAATGGTCTCACTGGCTGGCGGCTGGGGCGCTGGCGCTGGGCATGCAGGGCGCGCAGGCTGACGACGGCAACACGCTCTACTTCTATAACTGGACCGAATATGTGCCGCCGGGACTGCTGGAGCAGTTCACTAAAGAGACCGGCATCAAGGTGATTTACTCGACCTACGAGTCCAACGAGAGCATGTACGCCAAGCTGAAGACGTGGAAAGACGGCGCCTACGATCTGGTGGTGCCTTCAACCTACTTCGTGGCGAAGATGCGCAACGAGGGCATGCTGCAGAAAATCGACAAGGCGCAGCTGAGCAACTTCAAAAATCTCGATCCCAACCTGCTGAATAAGCCGTTCGATCCCAATAATGACTATTCGATCCCCTACATCTGGGGCGCGACGGCTATCGGCGTCAATACCGATGCGGTGGACGCGAAGTCGGTGCAGAGCTGGGCCGATCTGTGGAAGCCGGAGTATAAGCAGAGCCTGCTGCTGACCGACGACGCGCGCGAGGTGTTCCAGATGGCGCTGCGCAAGCTGGGACTCTCCGGCAATACGCGCGATCCAAAAGAGATCAACGCCGCCTATGAAGAGCTGAAGAAGCTGATGCCGAACGTGCTCGCTTTTAACTCCGATAATCCCGGCAATCCCTATATGGAAGGGGAAGTGAACCTCGGCATGATCTGGAACGGCTCCGCCTACGTGGCGCGTCAGGCAGGCACGCCGCTGGAGGTGGTCTGGCCGAAAGAGGGCGGGATTTTCTGGATGGATAATCTGGCAATTCCGGCCAACGCGAAAAACAAGGCGGGCGCGCTGAAGCTGATTAACTTCCTGCTGCGTCCCGACGTGGCGGCGAAAGTAGCGGAAACCATCGGCTACCCGACGCCGAATCTGGCCGCGAAGGCGCTGCTGCCGAAAGCGGTGGCGAGCGATCCCTCGCTCTACCCTTCCGCCGAGGTGATTAAGAACGGCGAATGGCAAAACGACGTCGGCGACGCCAGCGTGCAGTATGAGACGCTGTTCCAGAAGCTAAAGGCGGGTCGGTAACAAAAAGGCAGGGAGCAGGGATTATCACCTGACAGCCACGCCAGAGCTAAACAGCGGGTGACTGGGACCGAAGAGCAAAGCGTCCCGCGACAAGGATGTCGCGGGCCGAGCCGGCAGGGATGCCGCTTTTGCGTCTTTGCGATCGGGCCCAGTCACCCGCGGTGAGCACCTGTCCCACAGCAGCTTTTCACTGCACTTACTTATACAAACTGCGCAAAAAACCATCCACAAACCGCGGCACTTCCTCGCTCGCCAGCCCGTAGTGCCGCTCGGCGAACTCATTGCCCACCTGGCTCGGCTCCAGATTCAGCTCCACGGTATGCGCGCCCTGCAGTTTGGCCTCATGCACGAAGCCCGCCGCCGGATAGACATGCCCGGAGGTGCCGATGGCGATAAAGAGATCCGCCTGCTCCAGCGCATGGTAAATCTCCTCCATGCCGATGGGCATCTCGCCAAACCACACCACGTGCGGGCGCAGCGGCGCGGGAAACTGACAGCAGGTGCAGCGATCGTCGGTGGTGAGATCGCCGCTCCACTCAATCACCTGTCCGCTGCCGGTACAGCGCGCCTTCAGCAGTTCGCCGTGCATATGCAGCACGCGGCTGTTGCCCGCGCGCTCGTGCAAATTGTCAATATTCTGCGTTACCAGCAAAAAGTTATCGCCCAGCACCTGCTCCAGCTCCGCCAGCGCCTTGTGCGCGGCATTAGGCTGGATCTCGCTGGACTGCAGCACGCGGCGGCGCGCGTTATAAAAACGCTGCACCAGCTCGGGATCGCGGCGATAGCCCTCCGGCGTCGCCACATCCTCTACGCGATGCTCTTCCCACAGGCCGTCGGCGGCGCGAAAGGTCTGAATGCCCGATTCCGCCGAAATACCGGCGCCGGTCAGCACCACCACGAAAGGCTGCGGATGGGACGCCAGCTCCGCCTGGCGATCGCGCTCAAAAATACGCTGGCGAAAACGCTGATGCACCTTGCGGCGGGTCTTCTTATAGCGAGCAAGCCGCAAGCGTCGACGCGGTGTGCGCATAAAAAACTCCTTGTGGGCGACGTCGGGTCGCCGCCAGAAAATCTCAGGTGTAGCGGTCGCGTATGACAGCGCGATGCCGCCGTTTTCGCCAGGGTTACTGACCGCTCAATACGCGTGCCGGATCGATGCGGCTGGCGCGCCGCGCCGGATACCAGCTCGCCAGCAGGCTAAGGACTATCGCCGTCAGCAGTACGGAGCCGACGTCAAGCCAGTGCAGCTCCGAGGGCAGAAAATCGATAAAGTAGATATCGCCCGCGAGCAAATGATGGCCGGTCAGCGATTCCAGCCCGCGCACCAGCGTGGTGAGGTTGAGCGCCACCAGCACGCCAATCACCACGCCGCTAACGCTGCCGAGCAGCCCCGCCAGCAGGCCGTACCAGATGAAGATGGCGCGGATCAGCCCATCTTTCGCGCCGAGCGTTCGCAGCACCGCAATATCGCTGCTCTTGTCTTTCACCGCCATCACCAGCGTCGAAACGATATTAAAACAGGCTACGCCAATCACCAGCACCATCGCCAGATACATAATGGCGCGGATCATCTGAATATCGCGATACATATAGCCAAAGGTGCCAATCCAGCTGCGGATATAGACATAGCCGTGGGTCGCCTCGCCCGCGTCGCGCACCAGCTTCACCGCCTGAAAGGGGTCCTGCATCTTGAGGGCAATTCCCGTGACACTGTCACCCATATCGAGATAGCTTTGCGCGTCCGCCAGCGGCACCAGCGCCAGACTGTGGTCAAGCATGCCGCTCAGCTGCAGGATGCCGCTCACCTGCAGGCGAATCCGTTTCGGCTGCAGCAGCTTTGTGCCGCCGTCGTTGTTGGGGATCAGAATGGTGATCCAGCTGCCCTGCCTGACGTTCAGCGTGCGGGCGATGCCGCCGCCCAGGATAATCTGCTGCTTACCGGCGGCGAAAGTTTTCCAGCCGTCGCCTTCAACGAACTGCGGCAGCGCGCTCAGCCGCGGCTCCTGCGCCGGATCGACCCCTTTTACCTGCAGCGCCTGCAGCTTCGCGCCGCTCTCTATCAGGCCGGTGAAGTTAACGTAGGGCGCGGCGGCGGCAATACCGGGCACCTGCTCTACGGGCGCAATCAGCGACTGCCAGTTGCGGAACGGCTGATTCTCCGCCTCGATTTCGCCGGGCGGCACCACCGCCAGAATACGGTTATTCAGCTCGCGCTCGAAGCCGTTCATGGCGCTCAGGCCAATGATCAGCACCGCCACGCCCAGCGCGATGCCGAGGGTCGAAATAATCGAGATCAGCGACACCATGCCGCCGCCGCGACGGCCGCGGCTGAAGCGCAGCCCTAACAACAGGGATAACGACGAACCCATCAGAGCGCTCCTGCTAAGGTCGCCTGCTCGCTTAACTGACCGTCGCGCATCTCCATCTGACGCGACAGGCGCTTCGCCAGATGCAGATCGTGGGTCACCACCAGAAAGGCGGTGCCCTGACGGACATTTAGCTCGCCCAGCAGCTCAAAAATAGCGTCGGCGTTGCGCGCGTCGAGGTTGCCGGTGGGCTCATCCGCCATCACCAGGCGCGGGCGGTTCACCAGCGCGCGGGCAATAGAGACGCGCTGCCGCTCGCCGCCCGACAGCTCCGACGGCCGATGATGCGCGCGCTTCTCCAGCCCCACCGCCGCCAGCATTTCGCGGGCGCGCTGCTGCGCCTCCGCCTTGCCGACTTTGCCGATCAGCAGCGGCATCGCTACGTTTTCCAGCGCGTTGAAGTCGGGCAGCAGATGATGGAACTGGTAGATAAAGCCCAGCTCGCGGTTGCGCAGCGACGCTTTAGCGGAAGAGGACATGGCGTTGAGCGACTGGCCGTCAAATACCACATCGCCGGAAGTTGGCGCGTCCAGGCCGCCCAGCAGATGCAGCAGCGTACTTTTGCCGGAGCCCGAGCTGCCGACAATCGCCACCAGCTCGCCGGGCTGCAGGCTAAAGGTGACGTTGCGCAGCACGTCAGTCTGCACGCTGCCTTCCTGATAGCGTTTGCACAGCTCGCGGCACTGCAACAAAGGGGTGTTACTCATAACGTAAAGCCTCAGCGGGTTGAACGGCGGCGGCGCGCCAGGAAGGATAGAGCGTCGACAGCAGCGCGACGGCCATCGCCGTGACGGCGATGGTCACCACCTGCCAGAAATTGATGTCGACCGGCAGCGCCGCGCCATCTAAAAACAGGCCGATAACCGGCATCAGATTATTGAGCTGGCTGGCCAGCAGCACGCCCAGCAGCGTGCCGAGCAGCGCGCCGATGATCCCGGCGCTGGCGCCCTGCACCATAAACACCGCGACAATCTGCCTGCGCGTTAGCCCCTGGGTTTGCAGGATCGCCACCTCGCCCTGCTTTTCCATGATCAGCAGGCCGAGCGAAGTAATGATATTAAAGGCGGCGACGGCAACGATCAGGCTCAGCAGCAGCCCCATCATATTCTTTTCCATGCGTACCGCCTGGAAAAGATCGCCTTTGCGCTCGCGCCAGTCTTTCCACTCCAGCCCGGCGGGCAGCGCCTGCTGGCTCAGCGTATCCACCGCCAGCGGTTTATCCAGCCACAGACGCCAGCCGGTGACGTTGCCCGCCGGATAGCGCATCAGGCGCGAGGCGTCCTGCTGGTTGACCAAAATCTGGTAGCCGTCCACTTCGCTGTTGGCGGCGTAGGTACCGGCCACGGTAAAGAGACGCTGGCTCGGCACGCGGCCCATCGGAGTGAACTGGCTAACCGACGGCACCATCAGGCGCAGCTCGTCGCCGCGCTTGACGCCAAGCTGCGTCGCCAGCTGTTCGCCGAGGATAACGTTGTACTGGCCCGACTGCAGCACGCTTTGCGGCGTGTTGACCAGATAAGGCGTGAGGGGATCTTTTTCGTCGGGCTGAATGCCGAGCATCACCCCGACCGACACGTTGTGCGCGCTCTGCAGCACCACGTCGGCGGTGGTGAGCGGCGCCATGCGGCTAACGCCCGCCAGCCTGAGGCTTTCCGCGGGCTGCTGCTGCGGGTTGATGCTGCCCTTCTCGCTGGTGACCAGCGCCTGCGGCATCAGGCCGAGAATATTGCCCTCCAGCTCGCGTTCGAAGCCGTTCATCACCGACAGCACGGTGACCAGAGCCAGCACGCCAAGCGTAATGCCGATGGTGGAGAGCCAGGAAACGAAGCGCCCAAAGCGATCCGATGCTCGCCCGCGCATATAGCGCAGGCCGATAAATAGCGCGACAGGTTGATACATGTATTCCGTCTTGGCAGTGGCCTGAAAGTAGACCAGTGATGATAAAGGAGGCGTTCGGTTTATGAAACCTCTAACCCTCTGAGTACGCGGCAAAGTGTGGCCGATTTTTGCCAAAAAGAAATCCCCGCCGCCGCGTCTGTACGTTTAATCGCCTGCCTTACGGGTAGGCTACACTATAAGGTGGAGTCAGCAACGTGCTCCTGAGGCGCTGGAGGCAACACCATGTTCAAATATCCCAAAGGCAGTATTGTGAAACACAAATCGGGAGAGATAAAAGGCGAGATTGTTAACGTTTTTGAACAGGGAGACGCGCCCACCGGCTATTACGTCAAGTGGGATGACGGCAACCACAGCTATCATCTGGAAATGGAACTGAGCTGGGCGAACGTCGATCGTCCGCGCATGCACTATACCCAGCCATCCGCTAAATAACTCGGCCACCGCGCAAAGGAAAACCGTCGCAGCAGGTGATCGCCAGGGCGTAATGTGGAATCATGACGCCCTGGAAAAAATGGAGAGAACGACAAGATCCCATGTCCGAACAGACCCGCTATGCCCTGCCCGTAAAATCCGGCGATCGTCGCCAGCTCGGTCAGCTGATCGGCGCCGCGCACGCGGTAGAATGTGCCAGCATCACCGAGCGCCATGCCGGTCCGGTGCTGATGATCACTCCCGACATGCAAACCGCGCTGCGCCTGCTGGATGAAATCCGCCAGTTTACCGATCTGCCCGTCAGCCATCTCGCCGACTGGGAAACGCTGCCCTATGACAGCTTCTCGCCCCATCAGGACATTATATCGGCGCGCCTGTCGACGCTTTATCAGCTGCCGACCATGACGCGCGGCATGCTGATCATGCCGGTAAACACCCTGATGCAGCGCGTCTGCCCGCACACTTTTCTGCACGGCCACGCGCTGGTGATGAAGCAGGGACAGAAGCTGTCGCGCGATCGCCTGCGCGATCAGCTGGAACAGGCGGGCTATCGCCACGTCGACCAGGTGATGGAGCATGGCGAATACGCTACGCGCGGCGCGCTGCTCGATCTCTTTCCGATGGGCAGCGAGCAACCCTACCGCATCGACTTTTTTGACGACGAGATCGACAGCCTGCGACTGTTCGACGTCGACAGCCAGCGCACGCTGGAAGCGGTGTCGGCGATTAATCTGCTGCCGGCCCACGAGTTTCCTACCGACAAAGCGGCAATCGAGCTGTTCCGCACCCGGTGGCGCGAGCTGTTCGACGTGCGCCGCGAGCCGGAGCATATCTATCAGCAGGTAAGCAAAGGCACTCTGCCCGCCGGCATCGAATACTGGCAGCCTCTTTTTTTCGAGCAGGCGCTGCCGACGCTGTTCAGCTATCTGCCCGATAATACGCTGATTGTGAACTGCGGCGATCTCAACGGCAGCGCCGAGCGCTTCTGGCAGGACGTGGAGGCGCGCTATGACAACCGCCGCGTCGACCCGATGCGCCCGCTGCTGACGCCGACCACGCTCTGGCTGCGGCCGGATGCGCTGCTGGGCGAGCTAAACCGCTGGCCGCGCATGCAGATGACCACAGAGGCGCTGCCGGAGAAAGCGGGCAACACCAACCTCGGCTATCAGCCGCTGCCCGATATCGCCGTGCAGGCGCAGGCCAAAGCGCCGCTCGATCCGCTGCGCCAGTTTCTCGACGGCTTTACCGGACAGGTCACCTTCTCGGTTGAAAGCGAAGGCCGCCGCGAAAGCCTGCAGGAGCTGCTGGCGCGCATTAAGCTGCGTCCGCAGACGGTGCGGCGCTTCGAGGAGGCAAGTAGCGAGCGCTATACCCTGATGATCGGCGCCAGCGAGCGCGGCTTTGTTGACACGCAGCGCGACCGCGCGCTGATCTGCGAAAGCGATCTGCTGGGTGAACGCGTCAGCCGTCGCCGCCAGGATACGCGCCGCACCATCAATCCCGATATTCTGATCCGCAACCTGGCCGAGCTAACGCCAGGTCAGCCGGTGGTGCATCTGGAGCACGGCGTGGGTCGCTATATTGGCCTGACAACGCTGGAAGCGGGCGGCATCATGGCGGAGTATCTGATGCTCTCCTACGCCAACGACGCCAAGCTCTACGTGCCGGTCTCCTCGCTGCATCTTATCAGCCGCTACGCCGGCGGCGCGGATGAAAACGCCCCGCTGCACAAGCTGGGCAGCGACGCCTGGACGCGCGCGCGGCAGAAAGCGGCGGAGAAAGTGCGCGACGTCGCCGCCGAGCTGCTGGATATCTACGCCCAGCGCGCGGCGAAGGCGGGCTACGCCTTTAAGCACGACCGCGAGCAGTATCAGCTTTTCTGCGAGAGCTTCCCGTTTGAAACCACGCCGGATCAGGCGCAGGCGATCAACGCGGTGTTGAGCGATATGTGCCAGCCGCTGGCGATGGATCGTCTGGTGTGCGGCGACGTCGGCTTTGGCAAGACCGAAGTGGCGATGCGCGCCGCCTTCCTCGCGGTAGAAAACCACAAGCAGGTGGCGGTGCTGGTGCCGACCACGCTGCTGGCGCAGCAGCACTACGACAACTTCCGCGACCGCTTCGCCAACTGGCCGGTGCGCATCGAGATGTTGTCGCGCTTCCGCAGCGCCAAAGAGCAGACGCAGGTGCTGCAGGCGGCGAGCGAGGGCAAGATCGATATCCTGATCGGCACCCACAAGCTGCTGATGAGCGACCTGAAGTGGCACGACTTAGGGCTACTGATTGTCGATGAAGAGCACCGCTTCGGCGTGCGCCACAAAGAGCGTATCAAGGCGATGCGCGCCGACGTCGATATTCTGACGCTCACCGCGACGCCGATCCCGCGCACCCTGAATATGGCGATGAGCGGCATGCGCGATCTGTCGATTATTGCCACGCCGCCGGCGCGCCGCCTGGCGGTGAAAACGTTTGTGCGCGAGTACGATGCGCTGGTGGTGCGCGAGGCGATCCTGCGCGAAGTGCTGCGCGGCGGTCAGGTCTACTACCTCTATAACGACGTCGAGAATATTGAAAAGGCGGCGCAGCGGCTGACGGAGCTGGTGCCGGAGGCGCGTGTCGCCATTGGTCACGGCCAGATGCGCGAGCGCGACCTTGAGCGGGTGATGAACGACTTCCATCATCAGCGTTTCAACGTGCTGGTTTGCACCACCATTATTGAAACCGGCATCGATATCCCGACCGCCAACACCATCATTATCGAGCGCGCCGACCACTTCGGGCTGGCGCAGCTGCATCAGCTGCGCGGCCGCGTCGGACGTTCGCACCATCAGGCTTACGCCTGGCTGCTGACGCCGCATCCCAAAGCGATGACCGGCGACGCGCAGAAGCGCCTTGAGGCGATTGCCTCGCTGGAAGATCTGGGCGCGGGCTTTGCGCTGGCGACGCACGACCTCGAGATCCGCGGCGCGGGCGAGCTGCTGGGCGAAGAGCAGAGCGGCCAGATGGAGACGCTGGGCTTCTCGCTTTATATGGAGCTGCTGGAGAACGCGGTCGAGGCGCTGAAGGCGGGCCGGGAGCCGTCGCTGGAAGATCTCACCAGCAATCAAACCGAAATCGAGCTGCGCATGCCCGCTCTGCTGCCGGAGGCGTTTATCCCCGACGTCAGTACCCGACTGTCGCTCTATAAGCGCATCGCCAGCGCCGACCGCGAAGAGGAGCTACAGGAGCTGAAGGTTGAGATGATCGACCGCTTCGGCGTTCTGCCGGACCCCGCGCGCAATCTGCTGGATATCGCTGCGCTGCGGCTGGTGGCGCGCAGCCTCGGCATCCGTAAGATTGAGGTCAGCGACAAAGGTGGCTTCTTCGACTTTGCGCCGCAGAACAGCGTCGACCCTGGCTGGCTGATTAGCCTGCTGCAGAAGGATCCGCAGCAGTGGAAGCTCGATGGCCCGACCCGACTGCGCTTTACGCGCGATCTGGCCGAGCGCAAGCTGCGCATGGAGTGGGTGCAAAGCTTTATGGCGCAGCTGCGCGAAAACCGCATTTAGCGATGCGATAACGTCTCCCGGCAGCGGGAGACGTAACTTGATTTACTTCAGCGCCACCGCATCGCGCAGCGTAAAGAAGAGATCGGCCCGATCGGTTAGTCCCACTCCGTTAGCCGCCCAGGGATCGTAAGCCGCGACGCGCAGCTGCGTGCCGGTGTGGCCCTGCGAATCGGTATCGGCGATGCCTTAGCCGATGGTCATTACCGCGCCGTCTTGGGTGTTCATCGCCTGCGTCAGCCTGGGCGCCTTCTTCCCATTGGCGATGATGTGGCTGTTGTGCGCATGCTCCATCGTCAGCACCAGCATATTGCTCTCAAGGCGCGTAAAAAGCAGAAGTCTCAGGGATTATGTCTGTGATGCTTTGGTGAAATTTTTATGGCTGCAGGATTTCTTTTTGATGGCATTCTCGCCGGAATGCGCAGGGATAAATCGATTCGAACAGAGCTTAAGCAGATAGAAGAAAAGAGAAAAATAGTGCTTGACCCTTTTGGGGCGACTCCCTATAGTAGCGCCCCGTTGACCCAGCAAGGTCAGCGAAAAATGTGGTGAGGTGTCCGAGTGGCTGAAGGAGCACGCCTGGAAAGTGTGTATACGGCAACGTATCGGGGGTTCGAATCCCCCTCTCACCGCCACTAATTCAAGAAAATGCCTGAACTAACGTTCAGGCATTTTTTTTTTGCATATCCTCCGATGAGAGGGGTATGGGAACCCCCGCCGGGGTTCGACAACGGGCGCTGCCCGCAGGGCGAGCGCTGCGAGTCAATCCCCCTCTCACACACACCGTCCGTCAGCCGTAACACATATGGCATATTATATCGAACAGATAACCTTGCCTGGTTGTATATATCATAACCAATCAAACTGTCAGCATGATTATGCACAAGGTCAGGTACCGACACAGATGTTATAGATCCGGTAAATAGCCAGGATTTTCATTAATGAAAAACGTATTATCTTTTGTTTTACTTATGTTTGTTCCAGCAATATCACATGCTTTTTCTCTCGAAAACTCACACATCAGGCTGCTTTGCCCCCAGCGTGGCCAGATAGAGATCACGCTTCACCGCTATGCGCATACGGAAGAACTGTGGGGAAAAGATAATTTTGAGACCGGAGCCGGTCATACTCTTCAGGGATCGCTGTTAATCATCCCGTTCGCCAATCAGGATAAAATGCTTTTCGACCGACAAAGTGGTGGATTTTCATACTGGTATGAAGATAAGCAAACGCTGGTACGCTGTAAACTGCTGAGTATTTTAAATACGAACCCCATCGATATTCCCTACTTTCACGAATAGGGTTTTAAGAGAAGGGCATCAAATGCGCAGTAACCAGAGAAACGTCTCCGCCTACAGGCAGCCTTTCAGCAGGGCGTCATAAAGGCTTCTGCCGACATCGTCAGTGCTCTGCCCAGGTACACGCTGGTCATCATGCTGACGTCAGGAGGGTTATTGAGGGTGCCCTGCGTCAGGGGCCGGGAGTGAGGGAATGAGCGGTCAGATGAAGGCTGTATTTGCTAATAACGCTTTATTTGCTCATTACGCTTTTCAGCATCTCAGAGTGAATTGTATCCCGTATGGAGTCGTGCTTGCCTGACGCTGCCCCGCCCTATTCCACTGCGCTGCCTGCAAATCTTCGATATGCCTCGGCTTTCAGCTTGCGCCTCTTAACTTGTGTACGGTGTGCCAGTCCATAATTACTGGTTTGCATCCTGAATCCCCGTCAAACGTTCTCAAAATTATTCTGAGCGAGGCTATCTGTTTTGCCTCATCTGTTACGATCCACACGCCTCCGTCTTCAGATAAACCACAAACAAGATGCGCATTAGAGCTGTCATTGAGAGGGAGCGGTGTTGCCCTGGATCGATATGGCTATGCAGTTTCGCTATCCAGCCTGCTATGGCCCAGCCATTTCGGTCAAAGCAAAACTGGCGCCGGCACCATCCAAAAGCGGGGCAGCCATGCGTGGCAGGGTCAGAAATTTTATGCCCGCCATAGCGCACAGCGCCTTCAGCCAGAAAGAGTCCGTCACAGTAAACTTTTTGTTTAGTCTTAAGAAAAGAACCTTATAAAAAGCTTAACCAGACAGTTGCATATCGTTAGCGTACCGATGGTGCTGGTAAGATAAACAGCGAAGCTGGAGAACTCTTTAGATATTTCAAAATAGGTTGACTCTAATAAGCATATGCCATGTAGAAAGGACACATTCAGCATAACACCTATGCCCAACACCAATAGCTCTACCGTTTTAATTATATTTTTCTTATCCACCTGTATACGCCTCCTGTTCCATCAGAGCAACATATAACTTTTAACAGCCTCAAATTGAAGGGTCAAATTAAAAAATCAAATAAGTTAAAACCCATATCATGAAATGATATAAATCCTTCCCTAAAATCGGACAATGAGGTTGATTACATCAAATACACTCCATTTAAAAAACAATACCCATTTTCCGGATGTACATTACAACTCCATCGAGCAAAGGATATAAAATTTTAAAATTCACTGCCATTTTACCGTTAATGTAAATAAGCGCTTTAACGAGCAGCGTAATTTATGCGGGCAAGCCTGCTCAAAGAAGAAAGCTCCCGGGATCGGTACACACACCTCATCCGGTGGCTAATATGTCTTGCTACACGCCATAACGCCATGTGAAAAGAATCTAAAAGCGACCATTCATGGCTTAATCTGGCAAGCAAACAGGCATCAATCATTGCCGCTCGCCAAAAGACGATCAAATAACACATTAACAACCTTCTTGCCTGAACAGATGTAAAAACATTTTTAATTATTGATTACTCTCAGGCCTGCAGAAAAGAAGTGAAAAATAGCAGCGGCTGATTTATTCAGATCTCATCAGGCAACTTTGCCAGCCATCAGTCTGCTTTTACCAGTACCTTCTGCACCCATAAAAAAACCCGGCTTGCGCCGGGTTTTGCTTGCTACACAGACTGACTCAAATAATCAACCATAAGCATGGAGCGTTCGCTGACAGAGCGCCGAGCGCACACAGTCATCTTTGCCGAAGCGTACAATGCCGACCATCTCGTCCTCTTCAAATCGCGCCAGCGCGTCCGCGAGACCGGAAGGCACCCCAGCGGGCAGGTCGCACTGGGTAATATCGCCGTTAACAATCACCGTGACGTTTTCGCCAAGGCGCGTCAGGAACATCTTCATCTGGGCCGCGGTCACGTTTTGTGCCTCATCGAGGATCACCACCGCGTTTTCGAAGGTACGACCGCGCATATAGGCGAAAGGCGCGATTTCCACCTTGCCGATTTCGGGTCGCAGACAGTACTGCATAAAGGAAGCGCCAAGACGTTTAACCAGAACGTCGTAGACCGGCCGGAAATACGGAGCGAATTTTTCTGAGATATCCCCAGGCAGGAATCCCAGATCTTCATCGGCCTGTAGAACCGGACGCGTGACGATAATCCTGTCGATATCCTTATGTATCAGGGCCTCTGCCGCCTTCGCGGCGCTGATCCAGGTTTTGCCACATCCGGCTTCACCGGTGGCAAAGATCAGCTGTTTCATTTCTATGGCCTGGAGATAGTGCGCCTGAGCATCGTTTCTGGCGGCTATCGGCGAACGGTCGCGCACGTCGCGCGCCATACCGATCGCATCCAGCCCACCCATCTGCACCAGCGAAGTGACCGATTCTTCTTCGCGCTGACGATGACTGCGAGAGTCACTGCGAAGCACCCTTCTGGCTTCACGACGCGCTTTGATCACTGCTTTCTGTCTTCCCATAGTCGCACCTTACAGTTGGTTTCATTTCCCGCGTTGGGACGCTGCCCGCCACGATTAACTGAACGCTTTAGAGGTTTGATTGGCTTCCTTTAGAGCCATGACGTGCCGTTGATAAAGATGTGAGGCCGTGCCGAGGCGCGGACGCACACCGGTAAGAGTTGAGGCAGAGAGACAAATTGATAAAGAAGAGAGAACTGTCGAAGGCGCGCAAGCCCTCGCTGAAGAGTGTGAAACCTGAGGTAAAGCAGTCTGTCCTGTAAAGGACCTTCCCATGCGCGACTCCAGTCTGCGATATAAGACGCTTATCCATTAAACTGCACTAATTTTAACAGATTTGGCAACATTAATTTTACGAGCACACCCAGTTTTCAGAAATAACGGCGTGCCACAGGCAGGCGAAAAACAGCTTTCTTATAGCGATCAAGGAATTAGACTAGCAGGAGACAAAAAAATATTTCGTGCAGCGCGCATAAACTGCGCCGCCAATATGGCGGCGCAGATATCGTCAGGCTTCCAGCAGCGGCTGCGCCAGATAGTGCCGATCGTCAGGAACGCCGGGCAAAACAAAGAAGTAGCCGCCACCAACAGGACGCACATACTCCTCCAGCGCCTCGCCGTTAAGCCGCTTCTGCACCGTGATAAAGCCCTTTTCCAGGTCATGCTGGTAGCAGACGAACAGCAGCCCCATATCGAGCTGTCCCGATGCGGTAGTGCCCGCTGAATAGCTGTAGCCGCGGCGCAGCATCAGGCTGCTCTCCGTCTCGCGCGTGCGCGGATTGGCGAGACGAATATGGGCATCGAGCGCAATCACCTCGCCATTCGGGTCTTTAGCATAATCCGGCACGTCACGCTCGTGCCTCATGCCCAGCGGCGCGCCGCTCAGCTTGTCGCGGCCAAAGATGGTCTGCTGCTCGCCGAGCGGCGTGCGGTCCCACATTTCAACGTGGAATCGAATAATGCGCGCCGCCTGATAGCAGCCGCTGCGCGCCCATGCCGGCTCGTCCTGATCGGCCGTTACCCACAGCAGCCTGTCCATCAGCGGCTTGTCGTGGGTATCGGGATTGGCCGTACCGTCTTTGAAGCCCAGCAGATTGATGGGCGTCTCTTTGCCCTGGCTGCGCGCGGCGTGGTCGGCGATAAAGCCTTCACGCCGCCAGCGTACGCCCAGCAGGTCGGGCGTATATTTGATGATATCGCGCAGCGCATGGATCACCGTGTCCTGGGTATTGGCGCAAAGCTGCAGCAGCAGGTCGCCGTGACACTGGGCGGCATCGAGCGAGTCGTTGGGAAAACGCGTCATGCTCTGCAGCTTTTTCGGCTTCAGCGCCCGCAGGCCAAAGCGTTCGTCAAACAGCGATGCGCCGACCGAGACCGTAATAGTCAGATTGTCCGGCGCGATTTCTGCGCCCAGAATGCCCGAATCCATCGGCGGCAATTTAGGATTGGTTACCGCCGGTGCCGGACCGCCGCTGGTTAAAAAGGCGATGCGCGCGGTTAGCAGCTGAAACAGCCGCGTCAGATCGGCCTTATCGCTGGCCAGCACGTCGAAGGCAACCAGCATCATTGACGCCTGCTGCGGCGTGGTGATACCCGCCTGATGCTCTCCGTAAAAAGGTTGCCTCTGGCGTCGCGCGTCAGGCGCAACCGTGCCGGGAGAAAAGCTGTCGGCTGACGCGTGAAACGGACAGCCGCCGCTCAGAGCGGTTGCGCCGCCCAACAGGCCTAAGCCTTTTAACAGGCGCCGCCGCGCGGGCTGCGCCTCATCCTGTTGCCGACTCATATCAATCGAGACCTAAGGTACCGCGCAGTAATGAGAGATCTTCCGCCAGCGCGGTGATCGGCCCTTTCAGCGCATTGCGATCCGCGCGGGTGAGCTTCTCATAAGAGGCGAAGCCCTCTCCCTCGCGATACTTGCCCAGAATGGCGTCGACTTTTTTGAAGTTGCCGTCGACTTTTGCCAGCAGCTGCGGATTCGCCTGCTGCAGCTGTGGACGCAGCAGATCGACAATCTTTTGCGCGCCGTCGATGTTCGCCTGGAAATCCCACAGGTCGGTGCGGCTGTAGCGATCTTCTTCGCCGGAAATTTTACTGGAGGCGACCTCTTCGATCAGGCCGGCTGCCCCGCCGACAACCTTCACCGGCGGGAACGCCAGCTCGCCGATGCGGGTCTGCAGATCCTGCACGTCGCGGTTAAGCTGCGTAGCGTAGCCCTCCATGCCTTTCGTGCTGTTATCGCTGAACAGCGCTTTCTCCAGGCGATGGAAACCGGTGAATTTCGGATCTTCCGCTTTCTTTTCGTAATCGTCTTCGCGCGCGTCAATACTGCCGTCAAGGTCGGAGAACAGCTCGGCAATCGGCTCAATGCGCTCGTAGTGCTGACGCGTAGGCGCATAGAGCGCTTTCGCTTTCTCGATATCGCCCGCTTTCACCGCGTGGGTAAAGGCTTCAGTGCTTGCCGCCAGCTGCGCCACTTCCTGCGTCACGTAAGCTTTATAGGCGGTGATGGGACCGGCCAGCGCCAGTACGTCGGGTTTGCCCGCTTTCGCGGCCGGCGACGCCTCGCCCTGCACGATCAGTTTGCCTTTCGGGTTGCTCAGCAGGCCGCAGGTCATCTCATACTCGCCCGGCTCAAGGTTAGCGGTGAGCTTCTGGCTGAAGCCCGGCGCGATGTTTTCGCGCTCTTCCACCACCAGCACGCCTTTCAAAATCTCCCACTCCAGCGCTTTCTGACTGTTGTTCTTGATCAGAAACTGAGTTTTGCCTGGCTTGACCGTCAGCTGCATGGGTTCGCACCGGGTATCCGTCACGCTGACGGCGACCTGCGGAATATCAGCAGCCGCAGCGGTTCCCGTCAGCGCCAGCAGCGAAGCCAGCAGGGTTTTGCGGCGAAAGCGAATCATCATAGAGTTATCCCTGTTTAGTCGAAAGTTGGCGCGCCGGACGCGCCGGCAGTAAAAACAGCAGCAGCGCCGGAATAAGGTAGAGAAAATAGGCCGCCACCTCACTGACGCTCGGCGTCTCCTGATAGCCCAGCACGCCCTCAAGCAGCGTGCCCGCCAGCGAATGGGTGGAGAGCACGTTGCTCAGATCGAAGGCGACGCCCTGAAAGTGGTTCCACAGGCCCGCCTCATGAAAGGCGCGGACAGCCCCCGCCGCCAGTCCGGCGGCGACGAACAGAATAAACAGGCTGCTCCAGCGGAAGAAGTGCGCCATATTCAGGCGTACGCCGCCCCAGTAGAGCAGCATGCCCAGCGCTAGCGCCGTTGCCAGCCCGAGCACCGCGCCGACCGGCGGCGCGTAGCCGACATCCTGGGTAAAGGCCGCCAGCAGAAAAAACACCGACTCCAGCCCTTCACGCGCCACGGCGAGAAACACCATCAGCACCAGCGCCAGCCCCCCGCGCCCGCTCTGGTTCAGCGCCTGATCGACCGCCTGCTCAAGCTGCACGCGCATATTGCGCGCCACTTTGCGCATCCAGAACACCATTGAGGTCAGGATCGCGACGGCCACCACGGCCACGATACCCTCGAACAGCTCCTGCTGTTTCTGCGGGAACTCGCCGGTGGTCTGGTTGATAACAATGCCGAGCGCCAGACAGAGCGCCGCCGCGATAAACACGCCCGCCCACAGCGCGGGAAACCAGCGGGTGCGGCCGGTACGCTTCAGATAGCTGGCGATCAAACTGACGATCAGCGCCGCTTCCAGGCCTTCGCGCAGCATGATAAGAAAGGGAACAAACATCGCCGACCTCGTGAATGTTAAGCAGCGTCAATCGCAGGTAAAGTTAGGTAAAATGCGAACGATACCGATTATCATTATCGCGGTGGAAAAAACAAGTAAGGCAGCGAAATTATTTCCTTGCCTGATGAGACAAAAAAAGCCCGCTCCCCTGCGGGAAACGGGCTTGTATGTTGTAATGAATTATTTAGTCAGGTATTCCGCTTCGGCCGCATCAAAGCGCTGCTGCGCGGCGGCAGAGGGCTCGCGGCTCAGCAGGCTAAAGACCACAATTGCAATGCTGGAGAAGACGAAGCCCGGGATGATTTCATACAGGCCCAGCCAGCCGTACTGCTTCCAGATCAGCACCGTCGCCGCGCCGATCACCATACCCGCCAGCGCGCCGTTGCGCGTCATGCGCTTCCAGCAGACGCCGAACAGCACTACCGGGCCAAAGGCGGCGCCGAAACCGGCCCAGGCGTAGCTCACCAGCCCCAGCACGCGGTTATCCGGATTAGAGGCGAGCGCGATGGCGATCAGCGCCACCAGCAGCACCATGGCGCGGCCAAACCACACCAGCTCTTTCTGGCTGGCGTTTTTGCGCAGGAAGCCTTTATAGAGATCTTCGGTCAGCGCGCTGGAGCAGACCAGCAGCTGACAGCTGAGGGTCGACATTACCGCCGCCAGGATGGCCGAAAGCAGAATGCCGGCGATCCACGGGTTGAACAGGATGCGCGCCAGCTCGATAAAGACGCGCTCGCCGTTGCCGCTGACGTTCGCCGCCTGCTCCGGGTGATTCTGGAAGTAGGCGATGCCGAAAAAGCCGACCGCCACCGCGCCCGCCAGGCAAAGCACCATCCAGGCCATGCCGATGCGGCGCGCGGTGCGGATCGAGCGATGCGAATCCGCCGCCATAAAGCGCGCCAGGATGTGCGGCTGGCCGAAGTAGCCCAGTCCCCAGCCCAGCAGTGAAATCACCGCGACGAAATTAAGCCCTTTTAGCATATCGAGGTTTTCAATACTTTTTGCCTGGATCACCGCCAGCGAATCGTCCAGGCCGCCTACCGCGACAATGACAATTATCGGCGTCAGGATTAGCGCGAAAATCATCAGGGTTGCCTGGACGGTATCGGTCCAGCTCACCGCCAGGAAGCCGCCCACCAGCGTATAGAGAATGGTCGCCGCCGCGCCCGCCCACAGCGCGGTTTCATAGCTCATGCCGAAGGTGCTTTCAAACAGCCGCGCGCCCGCCACCACGCCCGAGGCGCAGTAGATAGTGAAGAAAATCAGGATCACCAGCGCAGAGATGACGCGCAGGATTTTGCTTTTATCTTCGAAGCGGCTGGTAAAGAAATCGGGCAGCGTCAGGGCATTATCATGGTGCTCGGTTTGCACGCGCAGCCGCCCCGCGACGATTTTCCAGTTCAGCCAGGCGCCGATCGTCAGGCCGATGGCGATCCAGCTTTCCGAGATGCCGGAGAGAAAAATCGCGCCCGGCAGCCCCATCAGCAGCCAGCCGCTCATATCAGACGCGCCCGCCGACAGCGCGGTAACAAAACTGCCCAGACTGCGGCCGCCCAGAATGTAATCGTCGAAGTTTTTGGTAGAACGGTAGGCAATGAAGCCTATCAGCACCATCCCAAGGATATAAATCACAAAAGTCACCACCATCGGTGTGCTTACACTCATTCGTCTCTCCACTTTATAGTTGATTTCCCGAGAGAAACCGCACGCTGTGGCCTCGTCGGAACGGGGCGAAACCACAGCTATTGTCCAGATTCAGGCGCCTGCTCTTTCCTGAGGCGCGGTATCCTGCCGGAAAGGCAGGATGCGCACAATGGATTTAACACAGCCATTACAGCTATTTCACCTGTTAATCGCGTAAATTTGCTGACAGGTTGCACTCGCTCACAGTTCCTGAGTTGCACCTCATGAAACCGTCGTTAGCGCAGTAAGTTAGCGCAGCGCAATTGTGGCGGGATTCTTGCAGCAAGTTCCATGCCGCCTTTTATAGCGTTAACAAATTAATCATTAAAAAGGCTGTTAAGCAGGTCACACTTAACACGGTTGCACAAAGTTGCAACATCAGAGATAGTGCTGGCCACGCAGTGTGTGAGCTAAAGACAGGAGCAGACAGGTCATGGGCACGACAACGATGGGGGTGAAGCTGGATGAGGCCACCCGCGAACGCATTAAACTGGCGGCGCAGAAGGTCGACCGCACGCCGCACTGGCTGATCAAGCAGGCGATTTTCAACTATCTCGGGCAGCTGGAAAGCGGTGACGCCCTGCCGGAGATCCCCATGACGGCGGGCGCGCAGGCGGAGCCTGAAGAGAGCGCGCCAGAAGAGACGCACCAGCCTTTCCTCGACTTTGCCGAGCATATTCTGCCGCAGTCGGTGGCGCGCGCCGCCATTACTGCCGCCTGGCGTCGGCCCGAAACCGACGCGGTGCCGATGCTGCTGGAGCAGGCGCGTTTGCCGGCTGCGCTGGCGGAGAAAACGCATCAGCTCGCCTATAGCCTTGCCGACAAGCTGAGGCACCAGAAAGGGGCAACCGGACGCGCCGGCATGGTGCAAAGCCTGCTGCAGGAGTTTTCGCTCTCCTCGCAGGAGGGCGTGGCGCTGATGTGTCTGGCGGAAGCGCTGCTGCGCATTCCCGACAAGCCGACGCGCGACGCGCTGATCCGCGACAAGATCAGCAACGGCAACTGGCAGTCGCACCTGGGCCGCAGTCCCTCTCTGTTCGTTAACGCCGCCACCTGGGGTCTGCTGTTTACCGGTCGCCTGGTCTCCACGCATAACGAAGCCAACCTGTCGCGCTCGCTGAACCGCATTATCGGCAAGAGCGGCGAGCCGCTGGTGCGCAAAGGCGTCGATATGGCGATGCGCCTGATGGGCGAGCAGTTCGTCACCGGCGAAACCATCGCCGAAGCGCTGGCGAACGCGCGCAAGCTGGAAGAGAAAGGCTTCCGCTACTCCTACGATATGCTGGGCGAAGCGGCGCTGACCGCCAGCGACGCCAAAGCCTATCTGGTCTCCTACCAGCAGGCGATCCACGCTATCGGCAAGGCCTCTAACGGGCGCGGCATTTATGAAGGGCCGGGCATCTCGATCAAGCTTTCCGCGCTGCACCCGCGCTACAGCCGCGCGCAGTACGATCGCGTAATGGAAGAGCTCTACCCTATTCTGAAATCCCTGACGCTGCTGGCGCGCTCTTACGATATCGGCATCAATATCGACGCCGAAGAGGCGGACCGCCTCGAGCTGTCGCTCGATCTGCTGGAAAAACTCTGCTTTGAGCCAGAGCTGGAGGGCTGGAACGGCATCGGCTTTGTGATTCAGGCCTATATGAAGCGCTGTCCGTTCGTGATTGACTCGCTGATCGATCTGGCGCAGCGCAGCCGCCGCCGCCTGATGATCCGCCTGGTAAAAGGCGCCTACTGGGACAGCGAAATCAAACGCGCCCAGGTGGAAGGTCTCGAAGGCTATCCGGTCTATACCCGCAAGGTCTACACCGACATCTCCTACCTCGCCTGCGCGCGCAAGCTGCTGGCGGTGCCGAACCTGATCTATCCGCAGTTCGCCACCCACAACGCCCATACGCTGGCGGCTATCTACCAGCTGGCGGGCAATAACTACTATCCGGGCCAGTATGAATTCCAGTGCCTGCACGGCATGGGCGAACCGCTGTATGAGCAGGTGGTCGGCAAAGTAGCGGACGGCAAGCTGAATCGCCCGTGCCGCATCTATGCGCCGGTCGGCACCCATGAAACCCTGCTCGCCTATCTGGTGCGTCGCCTGCTGGAAAACGGCGCCAATACCTCTTTCGTTAACCGTATCGCCGATACCTCGCTGCCGATTGACGAGCTGGTGGCCGATCCGGTGGCGGCAGTGGAAAAACTGGGCGCGAGCGAAGGGGCGATTGGCCTGCCGCATCCGAAGATCCCGCTGCCGCGCGATCTCTACGGCGCGGGACGCAGCAACTCGGCCGGCATCGATATGGCCAACGAACATCGTCTGGCGTCGCTCTCCAGCGCCCTGCTGAGCAGCGCCGCGCAGCCGTGGCTGGCGCAGCCGATCGTCGACGGCGAACTGGGCGACGGCGAAACCCGTCCGGTCATCAATCCGGCCGCGCCGGGCGATATCGTCGGTCAGGTGCGCGACGCCAGCGAAGCGGAAGTGTCGCTGGCGCTGGATGCGGCGGTGAACGCCGGTCCTATCTGGTTCGCGACGCCGCCGGACGAGCGCGCGGCGATCCTTGACCGCGCCGCGCAGTACATGGAAGACGGCATGCAGCAGCTGATTGGCATCCTGGTGCGCGAAGCGGGCAAGACCTACAGCAACGCCATCGCCGAAGTGCGCGAGGCGGTCGATTTCCTGCGCTACTACGCCGGCATGGTGCGTGACAATTTCGATAACGAAACGCACCGCCCGCTTGGCCCGGTGGTCTGTATCAGCCCGTGGAACTTCCCGCTGGCGATCTTTACCGGCCAGATCGCGGCCGCGCTGGCGGCGGGCAACAGCGTGCTGGCCAAACCGGCGGAACAGACCCCGCTGATCGCCGCGCAGGCGGTGCGCATTCTGCTGGATGCCGGCGTGCCTGCGGGCGTGCTGCAACTGCTGCCGGGCGACGGCGAAACCGTCGGCGCGCAGCTGACGCGCGACGCGCGCGTGCGCGGCGTAATGTTTACCGGATCCACCGCGGTGGCGACGCTGCTGCAGCGCAATCTGGCGGGCCGCCTCGATCCGCAAGGGCGTCCGACGCCGCTGATCGCCGAAACCGGCGGGCTTAACGCAATGATTGTCGACTCTTCCGCGCTGACCGAACAGGTGGTGGTCGATATTCTCGCCTCGGCGTTCGACAGCGCCGGACAGCGCTGCTCGGCGCTGCGTCTGCTCTGCATCCAGGAGGACGTGGCAGAGCACACGCTGAAAATGCTGCGCGGCGCGATGGCAGAATGCCGCATGGGCAATCCAGAGCGCCTCTCTACCGATATCGGCCCGGTGATCGATGCCGAGGCGAAGGCCAATATCGAGCGTCATATTCAGGCGATGCGCAACCAGGGCCACGCCGTCTATCAGGCGGTGCAGGAGCATCCGCAGGATCGCGCGGAATGGCAAAGCGGCACCTTTATCAAGCCGACGCTGATCGAGCTCGATCAGGTTAGCGATCTCGACAAAGAGATTTTCGGTCCGGTGCTGCACGTGGTGCGCTTCGCGCGTAACGCCCTGCCGCAGCTGATCGACCAGATTAATGCCGGCGGCTACGGCCTGACGCTCGGCGTGCATACCCGCATCGACGAAACCATCGCGCAGGTGACCGCCAGCGCTAAAGTCGGCAACCTCTACGTAAACCGCAATATGGTGGGCGCCGTGGTCGGCGTGCAGCCGTTCGGCGGCGAAGGGCTCTCCGGCACCGGCCCGAAGGCGGGCGGCCCGCTCTACCTCTACCGCCTGCTCTCCAGCCGTCCGGAAACGGCGCTGAGCGCCACCTTCGATCGCCATGACGCCGAGCGTCCGGCGGACGGCACGCTGCGCGAGGCGCTGCTGGAGCCGCATAAAGCCCTGACGGCCTGGGCGCAGCAGGATAAGCCGGAACTGGCCGCGCTCTGTCAGCGCTACGCCTCGCTGGCGCAGGCGGGCACCGTGCGGCTGCTCACCGGTCCAACCGGCGAACGCAACACCTTCTCGCTGCTGCCGCGCGAACGTGTGCTCTGCCTCGCCGATAACGAGCAGGACGCGCTGGTGCAGCTGGCGGCGGTAACCAGCGTCGGCAGTCAGGCGCTGTGGCCGGACGATGAGCTGCACCGCAGGCTGCGCCAGGCGCTGCCGCAGGCGGTACAGGCGCGCATCGCGCTGGCGAAGGATCCGTTCGCCGCTCATTTCGACGCGGTGATCTACCACGGCGACGCCGATCAGCTGCGCACGCTGTGCGAGCAGATCGCGGCGCGCGACGGCGCGATTGTCTCGGTGCAGGGTTTCGCCCGCGGCGATACGCAGCTGCTGCTGGAGCGTCTGCTGATAGAACGCTCGCTGAGCGTCAACACCGCGGCGGCCGGCGGCAACGCCAGCCTGATGACCATCGGCTAATAAGTCGTCTCATCCCTGTCAGCACAATACAAAAAAAGGCACATCGCAAGATGTGCCTTTTTACTATGTGTGTGCCGTGTGGGAATCTTTGCCCGATTAAGCCTGATTGCTGTTCAGGATAAGCTGGCCGTTACGGTCCAGCGGGATGCGGGTGCCAGGGTCGTTCTCCATGCGGATTTTGCCCTGCTGGTCGCCTATTTTATAGGTCACGTCATAGCCCAGCATCTTTTCTTGTTTATCGTATACCGTTTTGCAGCGCTGCTCTGAGGTGGTGTAGGTGTCGCGATCCTGTAAACCGCCCTGCACCTGGTTGCCGGCATAGCCGCCCGCCAGCGCGCCAGCGACCGTCGCCACATCGCGTCCTCGACCGCCGCCGAACTGATGGCCCAGCACGCCGCCGGCTACCGCGCCCAGTACTGAACCGGCGATGCGGTTCTCATCCTGGACCGCGCGACGATGCGTCAGCGTCACGTTGCGACATTCCTTACGCGGCTGCTTGATGCTCTCTTTGATTGGCGTCGCTGAAAGCACCTGCGCATACTGCGGACCACGGTCAAATACATCCATGCTGGCAACGGCGGCTACACCCAAAGCGGCTGCAACGCCGATACCGATACCCGCTAACATTGATTTATTCACAGGATTGTCCTCCTGAAGTTGTTACCGTGCATGCGTGCCGCGACGATGTCCCCTGTCGCGATGGCACAGAACGGCGTGCACGACCCGCCGTATCGTTGCAGGAAGTTTTGCAGATGGTCCGAAATTGCAACATCAGATTAATGGAGGAAAACGCACCGGAGGCGGATTAGGGCCACCTTTTCGGAGAGTTCTGAGCAGAGTTAACGGCAGGCTCTGAAATAACTTATTTTACTATTCAGCAAGTTAACAAGATTTCAGAAAAAAAAGGCGGCCTGCGCCGCCTGGGGATTGTTAGTGCAGCTTGAGGCGCGGACGGATGACGCGGTTGAGGCTGCCTACCAGCATCATCAGGCCGGTCTTGAAATAGCCGTGCAGCGCGATCTGGTGCATGCGATACAGCGAGATATAAACGAAGCGCGCGATACGGCCCTCTACCATCATAGAGCCGCGCATCAGATTGCCCATCAGGCTGCCCACGGTGCTGAAGCGCGACAGCGACACCAGCGAGCCGTGATCTTTATAGACGTAGGCTTTCAGCGGCTTGCCGCTGCGCTGGGCGAGGATATTCTCCATCGCGCGTGACGCCATCTGGTGCGCCGACTGAGCGCGCGGCGGAACAAAGCCGCCCGACGGCAGCGCGCAGGAGGCGCAGTCGCCGATGGCGTAGATATCGTCGTCCAGCGTGGTTTGCAGCGTCTCTTTCACCACCAGCTGGTTGATGCGGTTGGTCTCCAGCCCGCCAATCTCTTTCAGGAAGTCCGGCGCTTTAATACCCGCCGCCCATACCATCAGATCCGCCTCGATAAATTCGCCGCCTTTGGTGTGCAGGCCGTTTTTATCGGCGCTGGTCACCATGGTTTGCGTCAGCACGCGCACGCCCAGCTTGGTCAGCTCGCTGTGCGCCGCGGCGGAGATGCGCGGCGGCAGCGCAGGCAGAATGCGCTCGCCCGCCTCCACCAGCGTGACGTTAAGCGCCTCGCTGCTCAACCCTTTATAGCCGTAGCTGTGCAGCTGTTTAACCGCGTTGTGCAGCTCGGCCGACAGCTCGACGCCGGTCGCCCCGCCGCCGACGATAGCGATATTAACCTTCTCCAGCCGGCCTTCGCTGGCGGAAAACTTCAGGAACTGATTTAGCATCTCGTTATGGAAGCGCTGCGCCTGGCGCGGGTTATCAAGGAAGATGCAGTGATCTTTCACGCCCGGCGTGCCGAAATCGTTCGAGGTGCTGCCGAGCGCCATCACCAGGGTGTCGTAGGCCAGCTCGCGCTGCGGCACCAGCACTTCGCCGCTGTCGTCGCGCATCTCCGCCAGCTCAATGGTTTTGCGCTCGCGGTTGATATTGGTCAGCGAGCCGAGCTGGAACTGAAAGCCGTGATTGCGCGCATGCGCCAGATAGCTCAGCGCATCGATGCCTTCGTCCATCGATCCGGTCGCCACTTCGTGCAGCAGCGGCTTCCACAGGTGGCTGTGGTTGCGATCCACCAGAATTATCTCGGCCTTTTTCTTGCGGCCCAGCTTGTGGCCGAGCTGCGTTGCCATCTCCAGCCCGCCCGCGCCACCACCGACAATTACGATTTTTTTCATGGATGTAGTCAACAAGACCCCCTCAAAATGTGAACCAATAGTTAATCAATGGTTAAATTAAACCTTAATAAACATAGGGTTGGCGAAGTTAAAATCGCTGCTGAGGGCAGAATAGCATGGGCAGGGAAGATGGTCATACCAAAATTGACTTACATCAATTATGCGGCGGATAACTCAGAATATTACGCAAAGCAGACGGGCGCCTGCCTGGCGCCCGCGTCATTAAGCCAATGTTTTGAAAGCATTAATCCGCTGAAGATGCGGCGAAATGCTGCTGAATTTATGGCCTTCATTTTCATTCCAGACAATTTCATAGAACGGATGCAGCGTCTCTGCGCTGCGCTGGCTATCCAGCGCTTCATCACGGCGCGACAGAAACACCAGGCAGCGATCGCGGTTCTTTTCGCGAAAGTCGCTGACGCACTTGGTGGCAATGTCGAGATACTCTTCCGGCCGGTCGATTTTTCCCTCCATATTTTCGAAGGGAAAGAGGTTGGGGTTGAAAATTGCCTGCCGTATCCCGCAGAGAAAGCCGATGCGCTCCGCCCAGTAGCCGCCTAGCCCGACGCCGCAAATCAGCGGCTGGGCACCGCCGCCGCGCGTCAGCAGCTTGTCGGTCTCTTTTAGCAGGAACTGCATATCGTGTTTGGGATGGCGGGTGCTGTAGCCGATCATCCTGACGTCAGGATCGATAAACTGTAGCTGCAGCACCTTTTCATGGTTGCCGGGACTATTGGAATCGAAGCCGTGCAGATAGATAATCATGACACTCCTCAGCGTGGTGCGCGCCGGGAGGAGAGATTACGTCCCTGACGCTTTGTGTTCCAGCCAGCGCGCCTGCAGGTTGCTCAGCTGCTGCGCGTTCTGCTTCCAGCGCGCGCTCTGCTGCAGGCTCTGGCGGGTAAAGGTTCCCCGATGGTACAGCCGCGGCACGCGCTCGGCGCCGATCGCGATCAAATTATCCAGCACGCTGATGGCGCCTGCGCGATGGTTGCAAACCAGAATCATGTCGCATCCGGCCGACAGCGACTGCTGCGCGCGCGCCGCATAGCTGCCCATAATGGCAGCGCCCTCCATCGACAGATCGTCAGAGAAGATGACGCCGTCAAAGCCCAGCTCTTGCCGCAGCACCGTCTTTAGCCAGTAGGGTGAACCGCTGGCAGGCAGCGGATCTACCTCAGTATAGATAACGTGCGCCGGCATGACGGCATCCAGCGCGCCCTCGTCGAACAGCGCCTGGAAAATCGCCATATCGTGACGACGCAGCGTCTCCAGATCGCGCGGGTCGCGCGGCGTCTCTTTGTGCGAGTCGGCGCTAACCGCGCCGTGGCCGGGAAAGTGCTTGCCGGTGGTTTTCATGCCCGCTTCATGCATGCCGGCGATAAAGCGACGCGCCATTGCCAGCGCTGTCTGGGGATCCTCATGGAAAGAGCGGTCGCCGATCGCCGCGCTGATATGGCCCAGATCCAGCACCGGCGCGAAGCTGATGTCGATATCCATGGCGATCATTTCCGCCGCCATCTGCCATCCTGCCTGCTGCGCCAGTTCGCCGCCGGTTTGCGCATCGTGCAGGGCCGCGAAAGACTGCATAGCGGGCAGCGTGGTAAAGCCGTCGCGGAAGCGCTGTACGCGTCCGCCTTCCTGATCGACCGCCACCAGCAGCCGCGTGCGCGACGCGCTGCGGATCTGGCGCACCAGCTCGGCCAGCTGTGCCGGATCGTGGTAGTTGCGCGTGAAAAGGATCACGCCGCCGACGGTAGGGTGCCGCAGGATTTCGCGCTCTTCGGCGTCCAGTTCAAAACCTTCGACATCCAGCATCAGCGGGCCGGGAAGTTGTGTCGTCATAATCTGTTCCTGACGCGGCGTGCTCGCCGCGCGAATTAAATGTTGTGCCAGCTCTGCCGAGCCAGCTGGCGCAGTGTCGCATCGCCGCTCTGCTCGGCCCGCAGCTGATACCAGCTCGCCATCAGCAGCCGCAGCCAGGGCTGCCAGCGCGCAATCTGCCGGGTGAGCGCGGCGGGCGAGAGGCGCGCCGCCTCGGCATAGGTCGCCAGCCAGCTCTCCGCCTGTTCAGGATCGGCGGCGCACAGCGCCGCCAGCTCCAGCGCGACGTCGCCATCAGCGGCGTACTCCCAGTCGATGAGCTGCAGCCCTGCCGCGTTGGCAATCAGATTGCCGGCGTGGACATCCATATGCAGCGGCGCCAGCCGAAGAGGCGCAGGCTCGCCCGCGCGCGCCAGCCGACGCAGCGCGCGCTGCCAGCTCAGGTGCCGCTGTCGACAAAGCTGCCAGTAGCGACACAGCAGCGGCAGCAGCCGTAAGCGATAGCCCGTCGGCGGCTGCTGGTGCAGCCGCAGTAGCAGCGCCACTACCTCATCCCGCCGCTGCTGAAACGCCTGAGGCGACAGCGGTTCGCCATCGCGCCAGGGCAGCAGCAGCCCCTGCGCCTCGCCCAGCAGCGGGCGCGGCGTCAGGCCGCTGGGATGCAGTTTGCGCAGCAGGCGCGCTTCGCGCTGGCGATCGACAAAGGGAATCTCCGCCTGCGGCGCGGGCCGCAGGACAAAAGCCTCCTGCCCGCTTTCCAGCCTGCTGCTGTGCCCGGTGAGCCCCTGCAGCGGCGTCACCCTGTCTGGCGCGATGCCCGGCAGCCGTTTTTCTAAATACGCTAGCAGCAAGGGATCAATTCTGCGCGACACCCTTGCCTGACCAGACGATTTCGCCGGTCTGCACCAGCATCAGCTGCATCTGCAGCGTCGGGGTTTTTACGTCGCCCTGCGCCGTGCTGTAGAGCACATACTGCGCATTCAGGGTGCGGGCCAGGCCGATCGCCTTACTGCGCGAGTTCAGGCTGTCGTCTGGCGACAGGCCCAGCGTCTGCTTGGCCTGCGCCAGCTGATCGTTAGTCACCAGCGTAAACTTGCCGTTATTAGCCAGCGCGTTCTGAATCGCATCGGTGGCTTTTTCGCTCTGCAGCGCGCCGTTGGTGCTGTTTTTAATGCGATCGACCATCAGTACGCTGCCCGGCGCGGCGCCGTTGGCGGAGCGCAGCATCTGCGCCACTAACGGCTGCACGCTGGCGTCCCAGTTAATGGTTTTCAGCTTCGGCGGCTGTGGCACCGGCTGCGTTGGCTCCGGCACCGGCACCGGCTGCGGCACCGGCTGGGGCTGCGTCGGTTCGGCGGGCTGCGTCGGTTCAACGGGCGCAGGCTGCTGCTGTTTAATTACGCAGCCGGAAAGAATGAGCGCCATCAGAAGCGCTCCGGAACGAGGGAGTCGGCGAATCACGTAACAGTCCTCAGAGATAAAGGTAAAGACGAACCTTGCTGGCCGTCAGGTTGCCCATTTGGGAAGCGGCGACAATACTGCCGTGCGCCGGAACGGTGACCCGCTGCGCCGGTTCGCCCGGCGTTATTTCCAGCCCTTTGTCGTCGTACCAGTAATAACGATAGTGAATCACCACCGGCGTCTCGCGCTGATTATAGAGCACGCTGCGCGCGCGCTGCTGTCCGTCTTGCTCATCGACCACCGGCTCGTCGGTGATGATACCGGCAGAGAGCACAGAGGACTCCATCACCAGCGACTGCGACGTGTCGATCATCGGTTTATCACTGCTGCAGCCTGCCAGAGTCAGCAGGAGCGGCAGGCCTGTCAGCCATTGACGCATAGCTCGCTTCCGTATGGATAATCAGTCGGCCAGCATTGGACCCAGCGGACGTCCGCCGAGTAAATGCATATGAATGTGATAAACCTCCTGACCGCCATGACGATTGCAGTTAACGATCAGGCGATAGCCGTCCTGGTCGATGCCCTCGGCGCGCGCGATTTTGGCGGCGACGGTAAACAGACGGCCCAGCGCCTGCTCGTGAGCGGGCAGCGCGTCGTTGGCGGTGGGGATCAGTACGTTAGGGACAATTAAAATATGGGTCGGCGCTTTGGGAGAGATATCGCGAAACGCAGTGACCAGCTCATCCTGATACACCACGTCAGCGGGGATTTCGCGACGGATGATTTTACTGAAAATAGTTTCTTCAGCCATGGTGCAATTCCTTAAGCCTGATGGACAGTCAATCAGTATGCGTGAGGAATTTGTTTTCTTTCAAGCTCAGTGCCACTTTTCCCCAATTAACTGCCTGCCTTTGCGCCAGTTTTGCCGCTTCTTTTTCCTGTGCGCCGCTTCGCAAATTCCCGTCGTGACTCCGGTTAAAATGAAACGTTGTTTCATAAATTAGAAATATGCCGCCCTTTTCTTTGCGTTACTGCCAGCCTGGAGCGGCGCCTGTCGGAATTGCGAAGGTTTGCCCCGCGCTGGGGCTCTACTTTCTATTCATTCCGAGTATGTCGTCCGGATAACAAGGGATGTAATGACTATGGCTATAAAGGAGCATCCGTATGCGCTCACGTAAAATTGGATTTGGCCACTATCTGGCTTACGGCTCCGGGGATTTTCTCGGCGCAGGCACCACGGCGCTCACCGCCGCCTGGCTGCTCTATTTTTATACTACTTTCTGCGGCCTGACGCCTATTGAAGCAACCTTTATCTTCGCCGCCGCCCGCGTGCTGGACGCGGTGGTCAGCCCGCTTATGGGATTTTTGACCGATAACTTCGGCTCTACCTGGCTGGGCAAGCGCTTCGGCCGCCGCAAGTTCTTTATTCTGCTCGGCATTCCCTGCGTCTTCAGCTACAGCCTGATGTGGATTGGCGATATGAGCTTCTGGTGGTACCTCGCCACCTATCTGCTGTTCGATATGGTCTACACCATGATTCTGGTGCCTTATGAAACCCTGGTGCCGGAAATGACCGACGATTTCAAACAGAAAACCCGCTTCTCCGGCGCGCGCATCGCGCTGGCGCAGCTGTCGGCGATCCTCGCCGCCTTCCTGCCCGGCATTTTGATCGGCGCGCTGGGCAAAGATAATCCGCTCTCCTTTTTCTACGCCAGCCTGGTGTTTTCGATTATCTGTGCGCTGGTGCTGACGCTGGTCTGGCTCTTTACCTGGGAGCGCGATCCCAGCGATTTTTCCGAAGAGTCGCGCCGCGCCGAAGAGGAGAAGCGCCAGCTGTCGCTGATGCAGAACCTGAAGCGTCTCTACGTCGAGCTCGCCTCTACGCTGCGCATCCGCATTTTCCGTCAGCATCTCGGCATGTATCTGGGCGGCTATATCGCGCAGGATGTCTTTAACGCCGTCTTTACCTGGTACGTGGTATTTGTGCTGATGCAGAGCGCGCAGATCGCCTCCAATCTCATGGGCACTATGGCGGTGCTGCAGTTTATCGCCGTAATGGGCATGATTCCGCTCTGCATCCGTATGGGACCGGCGCCGGCCTACCGTCTGGTCGTGGGGCTGTTCGGTCTTGCCGCCCTTTCCTACGCCGGCCTCTGGTATGCAGGCATGAACGACAGTTTCTCGCTGCTGCTGCTGATTTCGGCGCTGGCAGGTCTGGGACGCGGCGGCATCAACTATGTGCCCTGGAACATCTACACCTACATCGCCGACGTGGACGAGGTGATTACCGGCCAGCGTCGCGAAGGCATCTTCGCCGGCATTATGACCCTGACCCGCAAAGCTTCTCAGGCGGGGGCCGTCATGCTGGTCGGCATTGTGCTGCAGCTTTCCGGCTTCGTTTCTGGTCAGGAGACGCAGCCGCCGGGCGTCAGCCATACCATTCTCGGCATTCTCAGCTTCGGCACCCTGTGCGTACTGGCCTGCGGCTTCCTGGTTTCGCTGCGATTTAAACTTAATCTGCAAACTCACACCGTGCTGCGCGAAGAGACGCTGAAGATGCGCGAAGCCGACCGCGTCCTGCCGGAGCGCATTACCCCGGAAGCGCGCAGCATTGTTGAAACCCTGGCCGGGATGCCTTACGAGAATCTGTGGGGCAACAACAATATCGGCTTCCTTAACCGTCATAAACCGGCCGCGCCGTCGCTAAAAGCCGCGCGTCCGATCGCTTCTCCCCTTACTACGACCTTGAAACGATAGGAATGAACCATGACTGTATTTCCTGTGAAACAGAGTGCTCTTTTGTGCCAACCAGAATTTCTGCTGCCGCGCCGGGAGCTGTTGCAACTGATTCACAAGCTGACGCAAAACCTGGTGAATATCACCGACGAGACGGGAGAATTTTTGCTGCGCCTCGATGACGGGCGCGTGATCGATACCAAAGGATGGGCGGGATGGGAGTGGACACACGGCATCGGGCTTTACGGCATGCTGCACTATTACCAGCAAACCGGCGACCAGCAGACGCTGGGCATTATCGACGACTGGTTCGCCGCCCGCCTTGAAGAAGGCACCCCGACCAAAAATGTGAATACCGTTGCGCCTTTTCTGACGCTGGCCTATCGCTATGAAGAGACCGGCAACCCCGCCTGGCGGCCGGTGCTGGAGCGCTGGGCGGAATGGGTGATGTATGAGATGCCGCGCACCGAACAGGGCGGCCTGCAGCATATCGTCTACAACAATGAAAACCACCAGCAGCTCTGGGACGATACGCTGATGATGAGCGTGATGGCGCTGGCGAAAATCGGCCAGCTGCTGAATCGCCAGGAGTTTATCGAGGAGGCGAGCTATCAGTTCCTGCTGCATACGCAATATCTGATGGATCGCCAGACCGGGCTCTGGTTCCACGGCTGGAACTTCGAAGGCCGCCATAATTTCGCCAATGCGCGCTGGGCGCGCGGCAACAGCTGGCTCACTATCGTTATTCCCGATTTTCTGGAGATGATGAACTGGCCGGAACAGCATGCGACGCGACGCTTCCTGCTGCAGGTGCTGGAGAGCCAGGTAAAAGCGCTGCGCGACTGCCAGCATCCGAGCGGCCTGTGGCATACGCTGCTGGACGATCCCAATAGCTATCTGGAAGCCTCGGCGACCGCAGGCTTCGCCTACGGCATTATCAAGGCGGTGCGCAAGCGCTACCTCAGCGCAGACTATCTGCCCACCGGGCTGAACGCGCTGCGCGGCGTAATCGCCAATATTGACGAAGACGGCGAGCTGAAGCAGGTTTCATTCGGCACCGCGATGGGCAGCGATCTTGACTACTACCGCAACGTGCCGCTGACCTCCATGCCGTACGGTCAGGCGATGGCGCTGCTGTGCCTGACGGAGTACCTGCGCGCCTATCTCTGATCCGCCGATCGTCAGTGCAAACGAACAAAACCCCGCCTGCGCGGGGTTTTTTTATAGCAGATGGCGGAGAAAGTTTGCGGCGAAAAACAGGGATGGCGGGACAAGGCGTTCCGCGACGAGGATATACACGCAGGAGCATCGCCAGAGGACGCGGAGCGCTGGCCCGTTAGCGAGCATACCCGAGGAATAAAGTGCGCTGCCGTGCGGCACGGGCTGACAGGCGCGCCGCTATTTGCGTCCTCGCGGTGGTGCCATATCTGCGCCGCGCTGGCGCGCTGCCCAAAAAAAAGCCCCGCTTCTGCGGGGCTTTTGCTTATCACGCATTACATACTGCGGATGTACTCATCCATATCGGTTTTCAGGTTATCGGACTTGGTGCCGAAAATCGCCTGAACCCCAGAGCCAGCCACCACCACGCCGCGGGCGCCGAGGTTTTTCAGCTCGTTCTGGTCAACCTTGCTAACGTCCGCCACGCTGACGCGCAGACGGGTAATACAGGCATCCAGGTTGGTGATATTCTCTTTGCCGCCGAAAGCGGAGACCAGCTTGCCCGCCATTTCGCTACCGGTGGCTGAAGAGGACTCGGTAGTGGTCTCTTCGCGGCCCGGCGTTTTCAGGTTCAGCTTGACGATCAGCACGCGGAAAATGGTGTAGTAGACCAGACCGTAAATAATGCCGACGATCGGGAACAGCCAGATTTTGCTGCTGTTGCCGCTCAGCACGACAAAGTCGATCAGGCCGTGCGAAAAGCTGGTGCCGTCACGCATGCCGAGCAGAATACAGATCGGGAATGCCAGACCGGCCAGAATCGCGTGGATCACATAAAGGATCGGCGCAACGAACATAAACGAGAACTCGATCGGCTCGGTGATGCCGGTCAGGAACGCGGTCAGCGCAGCGGAGATCATGATGCCGCCCACTTTAGCGCGGTTTTCAGGCTTCGCTGAATGCCAGATGGCGATCGCCGCCGCCGGCAGGCCGTACATTTTGAACAGGAAGCCGCCAGAGAGTTTGCCCGCCGTCGGATCGCCCGCCATATAGCGCGGAATATCGCCGTGGAATACCTGACCCGCCGCATTGGTGAACTCGCCGATCTGCATCTGGAAAGGCACGTTCCAGATATGGTGCAGGCCGAAAGGCACCAGCGCACGCTCAACCACGCCATAGATACCGAACGCCACGACCGGGTTCTGATAGGCTGCCCACTGCGAGAACTCCTGAATCGCTGAGCCAATCGGCGGCCAGATAAAGGAGAGCACCACGCCCAGCACGATCGCCGCCAGGCCGGAGATAATCGGCACAAAGCGCTTACCGGCGAAGAAGCCGAGATACTCCGGCAGCTTGATACGGTAGAAGCGGTTAAACATATAGGCCGCTATCGCACCGGCGATAATGCCGCCCAGCACGCCGGTATCCGCCAGATGGTGCGCGGCAATCTCCTCAGCGGAGAGATGCAGCACCAGCGGCGCGACCACCGCCATGGTTTTCACCATGATGCCGTACGCCACCACCGACGCCAGCGCCGAGACGCCGTCGTTGTTGGTAAAGCCGAGCGCCACGCCAATAGCGAAGATAAGCGGCATATTAGCAAATACCGAACCGCCCGCTTCCGCCATAACATGGGAAACGACGGCTGGCAGCCAGCTAAAGTTTGCCGAACCAACACCTAATAAAATGCCGGCGATCGGCAAAACCGATACCGGCAGCATGAGCGATTTACCGACCTTTTGCAGGTTCGCAAATGCGTTCTTGAACATAGCCTGAAGCTCCTGAGTATGAGTGCGATTTTGCGCAGTGCGCTGGGTCGTGGGGGAGGATCCGCAACCCGTTTGACGGTGACCGCCTTTTAATTATTACGAAGAGTAAAATAAATCATTTCGCGTTACTTTGATGACTATCACGTTTCCTGAATCATCGCGCCCGGATATCAGTATATTCTGACTGACAGCGTGCGTTTTGCCGCCATAAATGCATTGCCCTGCGGTAAAAAGCAGGGCAATCCGTCGGTATTAGCGAATTATTACAGGCTTTGAAATAAAGTCCTAACCGCCGAGACGACTCAGCGGCACCTGGAAAAGCGTCGAAAAATTTTGCGTGGTCGCGGCCGCCAGCGTCTCAATATCGACCCCTTTCAGCACCGCGAGATACTCCGCCACGTCGCGCGTATAGGCAGGCTGGTTCTCTTTGCCGCGGTACGGCACCGGCGCCAGATAGGGCGAGTCGGTCTCCACCAGCAGGCGGTCCAGCGGCACGTAGCGCGCCGCTTCGCGCAGCTGTTCGGCGTTGCGAAAGGTAACAATGCCGGAAAACGAGATATAGAAGCCCATATCGAGCAGCTTCGCCGCCGTCGCCTGATCTTCGGTAAAGCAGTGCAGCACGCCGCCGCAGCGCTCAACCTGCTCCTCGCGCAGAATCGCCAGCGTATCGTCGCGCGCGTCGCGGGTATGCACGATAATCGGCTTGTTGAGCGCGATGCCGGTGCGAATATGTTCGCGGAACGACGCCTGCTGCTGCGCTTTGGTTTCCTGTTGATAATAGTAGTCGAGGCCGGTTTCGCCCAGCGCCACTACGCGCGGATCGGCGGCCAGGCGACGAAACTCCTCAACGTCGTAGGGCTCTTCCTGATTCAGCGGGTGCACGCCGACCGAGAGCGCGATATTTTCACGCTCGCCCACCAGCGCCTTCAGGGTATGAAAACCCGGCAGCGTGGTGGCGATCGCCAGCATAAACTTCACGTCGCGCGCGGCGGCCTTAGCCAGCACGTCGTCGAGATCGCGATGGTTCTTTTCATAGTCCAGGCCATCAAGATGGCAGTGTGAGTCGACAATAAACATAAGGTGTCTCGTTTGGTCGTTAAGCGACTACGCCGGGCTTGCGTTTATCAGCCCAGCTCAGAAGTCGGTCGGTTAACAAAAGTTCGCGGTTGACGGCGGCCACGTGGATCAGCTGTTCACGGCACTGCATCCACTCGCGCGCGCTCTCATCCAGCGCGCGGGCGGAAAAGGTCTCTGCCAGCAGCGCAACCACGTCCTGACGATCGGGGTTGCTGAGCCAGCGCACGGCGCCCTGCTGCCATTTGATCGCATCCACCAGCAGCGCCATCAGCCAGCTGATGCGCGCGGCGACATCCTCAGCATTAAGCAGCGGCAGCAGCAGCAAAATATCCTGCCGCAGCGCGTCGGGCAGCCCGTCGCACAGGCTCTGGCGCGCCTGCCATCGCGACGGCTCAAGCAGCTGCAGCGCCGCCGCCGGTGCGCCCGCGCTGAGGCGCAGCGCGGTCTGCAACGCTGCAGGCTCCTGCGTCAGCTGCTTGCCGAGCCACTGCAGGCTCTGCGCCTCGTCCGGCGGCGTTAGCGAGAGCGCCATACAGCGGCTGCGCAGCGTGGCCAGCAGGCGCGACGATTCGCGGCTGCCTAAGAAGAACCAGCTGTTGGCCGGCGGCTCTTCCAGGGTTTTCAACAGCGCGTTAGCCGCCGATTCGCTGAGCTGCGCGGCATCGGGCAGCCAGACCACTTTTGCGCCGCCCTGTTGGGCAAAATGATAGAGTTTCTCGGTGACCTGACGCACCGCGTCGATGCCCAGCGTGCTTTTCCCCTTCTCCGCCTCCAGCCGATACCAGTCAGGATGCGTCTGCGCCTGCATCAGCTGACAGCCGTGACACTGGCCGCAGCTCTTTAGCCCGTCTTTCTGCTGGCACATCAGCCAGCGGCTGACGCCCCATACCAGCGCCTCTTCCCCCATGCCGTCAATGGCCTGGATCAGCAGCGCGTGATGCGCGCGTCCCGCCTGATGCTGGCCAATAATGTAGCGGTAAGGCTGATTCAGCCACGGATACCAGTTCATGCCTGCCGATCCAGCCAGCGCGTCAGGGTCGCTTTAATCGCCTGGGTGACGCTGTCGAGCGGCTGCGTGGCATCCACGGTCAGGATGCGTTCGTCTTCGGCGGCCAGCGCCAGATAGCGCTCGCGGGTGCGCTCGAAAAAGCGCAGCGACTCCTGCTCAATGCGATCCAGCGCGCCGCGCGCACGGGCGCGCTGCAGGCCGATTTCCGGCGTGACGTCGAGATAGAGCTGTAGATCGGGACGAAAATCGCCCAGCACGGCGTCGCGCAGCGTGCGCATCAGCGCGGCGTCCAGCCCGCGTCCGCCTCCCTGATAGGCCTGCGACGAGAGATCGTGCCGGTCGCCGATGACCCATGCGCCGCGCGCCAGCGCGGGTTTGATCACGGTTTCCACCAGCTGCACGCGAGCGGCGTAGAGCATTAGCAGCTCCGCTTTGTCCGTTACCTGTTCACCTTCAATGCCCTGCTTCACCAGCACGCGCAGCTGCTCCGCCAGCGGCGTGCCGCCCGGCTCGCGGGTGAAGACGATATCCTGCACGCCCCGCGCGCGCAGCGCGGCGACCACCGCCTCGCGCGCCGTGGTTTTTCCGGCGCCTTCCAGGCCTTCAATGACGATAAACTTACTTTTCATCTTTTTCCTTCAGGGTTTGCCGGTAAGCCTGTACCGCCTGATTATGACTGGCAAGATTGGTGGTAAAAGTATGCCCGCCCTTGCCGTCGGCGACAAAATAGAGATAGTCGGTTTTTTCGGGATGTGCGGCCGCTTCCAGCGAGGCTCTGCTCGGCGCGGCGATGGGGCCAGGCGGCAGGCCGTTAATGGTATAGGTATTGTAATCGGTCGGCGTCTCAAGATCTTTACGCGTCAGCGTGCCCGTGTACTTCTCGCCCATGCCGTAAATCACCGTCGGATCGGTTTGCAGCTTCATGCCGACGCGCAGTCGGTTGATAAACACCGAGGCGACGCGCGCGCGTTCGTCGCTGACGGCGGTCTCTTTTTCAATCACCGACGCCATGGTCACCATCTCCAGCGGGTTTTTGTAGGGCAGGCCCGCCATGCGCGTTTTCCAGATCTGATCCACCAGCGCCGTCATGCGGGCATGCGCGCGCTGCAGCAGCGCGATATCGCTGGTGTAAGCGGTATAGAGCCAGGTATCCGGATAGAAACTGCCTTCCAGCGCCAGCGGATCGATATTCAGCGCTTTCGCCAGCGTAGCAAACTGGTCATCTTTCAGCTGGTGTTTGATATAGGGCGCGGCGCGCAGCTCAGCAAGCCAGTCGCTCAGGCGCTGACCTTCTACCAGCCGCAGCGGAAACTGCGCCTCTTTACCGCTGGCGAGCAGCTGCAGCAGCGCGCGTACCGTCATCCCCTTCTCCAGCCGATAGGTGCCGGCTTTAAAGCGCGCCAGCTCCGGCTCGAGCTTCAGCAGCGGGCCGAACCAGACGCTCTGCGGGATCAGATGCTGGCTCTCCAGCTGCGCCTCGAGCGCCACCCGTCCGGTACCCGCCGGCAAGGTATAGATCGTTTCCTGGTCAATGGTTAACGGCGTTGCGGCGAAGCGCTGGATTTGCCAGTAGCTAAATGCCGCCGCAAGGGCCAGAATCACCGCGACAGCGGCGAAAATTTTTTTCGTTCGACTCATTTTGCTTCCATTAAATAGCAGCTGTCCTGACACCGGCGGTAGAGCGCGCCCGCGCTGAATGCTTTATCATCCAGCTGTCGCACCGGCAAGACCGGCATCAGGGCATTGCAGATGACAATTTCGTCGGCCGCCAGCAGCTGAGAGGCTTCAACGCGCACGACATCGCACTGCTGCCCTGCGGCGGCCATCTGCGCCATCAGATGGCGCCGCATTACGCCGTCGACGCCAGCCTGCGTCAGGTCGGGCGTGAAAACGCGTTCGCCCTGTCGCCAGAATAAATTGGCCGCACAGCATTCCACCACGTAGCCTGCAGTGTCAAGCACCAGCGCCTCGTCGGCGTCGCTCTGGTCGAGATGCGCGCGAATCATCACCTGCTCCAGCCGATTCAGGTGCTTGATGCCCGCCAGCAGCGGGTTCTGCGCCAGCCGCACCGGGCTGGTCCGCAGCCTGACGCCCTGCGTTTGCAGCAGCTGATAGTAATGCGGCCAGGGCGCCACTGAGACGATGCGCGTGGCACCGCTGCCGCCTTTGCGGCTGTAGCCGCGTCCGCCAGAGCCCGCGCTGAGGATGACTTTCACGACCGCCTGCGCGTGCGTCTCTGCGGCTGCGCGCATCTCCGCTTCCAGCCGCGCCCAGTCGACGTCGGGCATCATCAGGCGTTCGCACCCCTCGCGCAGACGGCGCAGGTGCGCCGCCAGCAGCTGAATGCGGCCGTTATGCACCGCCGCCGTGGTAAAGCAGCCGTCGCCGAACTGCGCCGCGCGATCGCTGGCAGGCAGCATCTGCTGCGGCGTTCCGTTTATCCACATAGCCGCCCCTCCCGTAAGCAAAAGCGCTATGGTAGCGCGTTGTGGTGTGATAATCCGTTTCAGAGCCTTTCCAGATAGAAAAAAGGCCCGCATTTGCGGGCCTTTTGCCAGAACGTGAATCGTCAGATCTTACGGAAAATCAACGACCCGTTAGTGCCGCCGAAGCCGAAGGAGTTACACAGCGTGTACTCCAGACCGCTGACCTGACGCGCCGTGTGGGGCACGAAGTCGAGATCGCAGCCCTCATCCGGATTATCCAGGTTGATGGTCGGCGGCACGGCCTGGTCGCGCAGCGCCAGAATCGAGTAAATCGATTCTACCGCGCCCGCCGCGCCCAGCAGGTGGCCGGTCATCGATTTGGTCGAGCTGACCATAACGGTTTTCGCCGAAGCGCCGAAAATGGTTTTCACCGCCTGCGCTTCCGCTTTGTCACCCGCCGGCGTCGAGGTGCCGTGCGCGTTAACGTAGCCGATTTGCTCTGCCGACAGCTGCGCGTCGCGCAGCGCGTTTTCCATCGCCAGTGCGGCACCCGCGCCGTTTTCCGGCGGCGACGTCATGTGATAAGCATCGCTGCTCATGCCGAAGCCGACAATTTCCGCGTAGATTTTCGCGCCGCGTTTTTTCGCGTGCTCGTACTCTTCCAGCACGATAATGCCCGCGCCGTCGCCCAGCACGAAGCCGTCACGATCTTTATCCCACGGACGGCTTGCCGCCTGCGGATTATCGTTGCGCGTGGAAAGCGCGCGGGCGGCGCCGAAGCCGCCCACGCCCAGCGGCGTGCTGGCTTTCTCTGCGCCGCCCGCCAGCATGACGTCAGCATCGTTATAGGCGATGATACGCGCCGCATGACCAATGTTGTGCACGCCAGAGGTACAGGCGGTAGCGATGGAGATGCTGGGGCCTTTCATGCCGTACATAATCGTCAGATGGCCGGCGATCATGTTTACGATGGTTGAAGGCACAAAGAACGGACTGATTTTGCGCGGACCGCCGTTAACCAGCGAGGTATGGTTCTCTTCGATCAGACCCAGTCCGCCGATGCCGGAACCAATTGCCGCGCCGATGCGTCCAGCGTTTTCATCGGTCACAACCAGACCCGAATCTTGCATAGCCTGCACGCCGGCAACGATGCCGTATTGGATGAAGTCATCCATCTTGCGCTGATCTTTGCGCGAGATGATTTCATCACAATTGAAATCTCTTACGATGCCAGCAAAACGGGTTGCGTAGGCACTCGTATCAAAATGGTCGATCAGGTTAATGCCGCTCTGACCGGCAAGGAGAGCACTCCAGGTAGACTCTACGGTTTTGCCGACAGGAGACAACATGCCAAGACCGGTCACAACTACACGACGCTTAGACACGTTCGTCCTCCAGGGAGGGGGAATAAAAACTCTAAGGAACTAGCATAAAACTCAGGCGGTCGAGCGACCGCCTGAAGATATTCATTAGCCTTGGTGGCTATTGATGTAGTCGATCGCTGCCTGAACGGTAGTGATTTTCTCAGCTTCTTCGTCTGGAATTTCAGTATCAAACTCTTCTTCCAGAGCCATTACCAGCTCAACGGTGTCAAGAGAATCAGCACCCAGGTCTTCAACGAAAGATGCAGAGTTAGTTACTTCGTCCTCTTTCACACCCAGCTGCTCAGCAATGATTTTCTTAACGCGTTGTTCGATATCGCTCATACTATTTAATTTCCTATCAAAACTCGCTTTCGCGATGGTTTTCGTAGTGTATAAAATGTTGAAAAAGATGCAACAAAATCCCGGCTGGTCGAACCACGATTTTACGCTATTTTGCGGTTTTTACCGCAAATAATGCAAATGATTTCGTGAATATCAGACCATGTACATGCCGCCGTTGACGTGCAGCGTCTCACCCGTGATGTAGGCTGCTTCGTCAGAGGCTAAGAATGCAACAGCATTGGCGATTTCCTGCGCGTCGCCTAAGCGACCTGCGGGAACCTGCGTCAAAATGCCGGAACGTTGATCTTCGCTCAGTGCACGCGTCATGTCCGTTTCGATAAAGCCCGGAGCCACGACGTTTACGGTAATGCCACGTGACGCAACTTCGCGCGCCAGTGATTTGCTAAAGCCAATCAAACCCGCCTTGGCTGCTGCGTAGTTTGCCTGACCCGCGTTGCCCATGGTACCGACAACGGAACCAATGGTAATGATACGACCCACACGTTTTTTCATCATGGCGCGCAAAACCGCCTTCGAAAGACGGAAGACCGACGTCAGATTGGTATCAAGGATATCCGCCCATTCGTCGTCTTTCATGCGCATCAACAGATTGTCACGCGTAATGCCTGCATTATTGACCAAAATGTCTACTTCGCCAAATTCTGCGCGAACCTTCTCCAGCACGCTGTCGATCGATGCGGGATCGGTCACATTCAGCAGCAGACCTTTGCCGTTATCGCCGAGGTAAGCGCTGATGGCTTCTGCGCCGCTTTCGCTGGTCGCGGTGCCGATAACTTTAGCGCCGCGCGCGACCAGCGTTTCAGCGATCGCGCGGCCGATGCCGCGGCTCGCGCCTGTTACCAGCGCAACTTTACCTTCAAAGCTCATGTTTATCCTCTTATTCCTGTTCAAGTGCTGCAGAAAGCGACGTCGGGTCGTTGACCGCAGCCGCCGTCAGGCTGTCCACAATGCGTTTGGTCAGACCCGTCAGCACTTTACCCGGCCCCATTTCCAGCAGCTGGGTAACGCCCTGCGACGCCATAAATTCTACGCTCTCAGTCCAGCGGACCGGGCTGTAGAGCTGGCGCACCAGCGCGTGGCGGATTGCCGCCGCGTCGCTTTCGCATTTTACGTCAACGTTATTTACCACCGGAACGGACGGCGCGTTGAACGCAATCTCTTCCAGCGCCACCGCCAGCTTGTCTGCGGCAGGCTTCATCAGCGCGCAGTGCGACGGTACGCTGACCGGCAGCGGCAGCGCGCGCTTGGCGCCCGCGGCTTTACAGGCTGACCCGGCGCGTTCAACCGCTTCTTTATTCCCGGCGATCACCACCTGACCCGGCGAGTTGAAGTTAACCGGCGACACCACCTGGCCCTGGGCGCTCTCTTCACAGGCCTTGCGAATCGAAGCGTCATCGAGGCCGATAATCGCCTGCATCGCGCCGGTGCCTTCCGGCACCGCTTCCTGCATCAGCTTGCCGCGCAGCTCTACCAGCCTGATAGCGTCGGCGAAATCCAGCACGCCGGCGCAAACCAGCGCCGAGTATTCGCCGAGGCTGTGGCCAGCCATCAGGGTCGGCTGCGCGCCGCCCTGCTGCTGCCAGACGCGATAGATCGCTACGGAAGCAGCCAGCAGCGCAGGCTGCGTCTGCCAGGTTTTGTTGAGTTCTTCAGCCGGGCCAGCGCTGACCAGCTGCCACAGATCGTATCCCAGCGCGTCAGACGCTTCGCGGAAGGTCGCTTCCACCAGCGGATAGGTTGCCGCCAGCTCAGCCAGCATACCGACGGTCTGCGATCCCTGACCGGGAAAAACAAAGGCAAATTGCGTCATCTTTCTTTCCTGTGAATCAAAAGCGAACCAGTGCGGAACCCCAGGTGAACCCGCCACCAAAGGCTTCCAGCAGAATCAGTTGTCCGGGTTTGATACGGCCGTCGCGCACGGCTTCATCCAGCGCGCTGGGCACCGACGCCGCCGAGGTATTGCCGTGACGATCCAGCGTGACCACCACTTTATCCATGCCCATGCCGAGCTTTTTCGCCGTCGCGCTGATGATGCGCAGGTTAGCCTGATGCGGCACCAGCCAGTCGAGCATTTCGCGATCGAGATTATTGGCCTGCAGGGTTTCATCAACGATGTGCGCCAGCTCGGTCACCGCTACCTTGAACACCTCGTTGCCGGCCATGGTAAGGTAGGCTGGCTCGTCCTGGCTGGCGCGATCCTGGTAAGGCAGCGTCAGCAGCTGGCCATAGCGCCCGTCGGCGTGCAGATGGGTAGAGATGATGCCCTGCTCTTCGCTCGCGCCTAATACCACCGCGCCCGCGCCGTCGCCGAACAGAATGATAGTGCCGCGATCGTTGGGATCGAGGGTGCGCGCCAGCACGTCGGAGCCAATCACCAGCGCATGCTTCACCGCGCCGTTTTTGATGTACTGGTCTGCGACGCTCAGCGCATAGGTAAAGCCCGCGCAGGCTGCCGCCAGGTCGAAGGCGGCGCAGTCGTTGATACCCAGCATCTGCTGGATCATGCAGGCCGAGCTGGGAAAGGCGTGGCTGGACGAGGTGGTGGCGACGATAATCAGTCCGATGTCGCTAGCTTCTACGCCCGCCATCTCCAGCGCGCGCTGCGCGGCGGCGAAGCCCATGCTGGCGACGGTCTCATCCGGCGCGGCAATGCGGCGCTCGCGGATGCCGGTGCGGGTTACGATCCACTCATCCGACGTCTCCACCATTTTTTCCAGATCCGCATTTGAACGCACCTGGCTAGGCAAATAGCTGCCCGTACCGATAATTTTGGTAAACATCTAGGCTTTGTCACTCCTGGCTAATACAGCATCAAGACGCGCGGCGATTCGTTCGGGAACCTGCCGTCGCACCGCCTGCTCTGCCTGTTCTATCGCCACGGCAAAGGCGCGTTGATTGGCCGCGCCATGGCTTTTGATCACTGTTCCGCGCAATCCTAACAGACAAGCGCCATTGTACTGGTCGGGGTTGAGATGCCCAAAGCGCTGCGCCAGACGTTTCTGAATCCAGCGCCCCAGCAGCTTCAGCCACCATGACCGTTTTTTGCCCTCCCCTGAAGACTTCAGCAGGGAAAGAAACATTCTTACCACGCCTTCCATGGTTTTCAGCGTGACGTTGCCGACGAATCCATCACATACCAGCACATCTGTCTTGCCGGTAAGCAGGTCGTTGCCTTCCAGGTAACCAATATAGTTAATCTGCCCGGACGCTTTCAGTATGCTGGCGGCGGCGCGTATGCTCTCTAGCCCTTTGGTCTCTTCCTGACCAATATTGAGCAGCGCGACGCGGGGATTGGCAATCGCCAACACCTCTTCCGCCATCACCGCGCCCATTACGCCAAACTGCACCAGCATATCGCTGTCGGAGTCCACGTTGGCGCCTAAATCGAGCACCACCGTTTTGCCGCGCTGCTGGTGCGGCAGCACGGTCATTAACGCCGGGCGCTCAATGCCGTCCAGCGGTTTTATCATGAGTTTCGCCAGCCCCATCAGGGCGCCGGTATTACCCGCGCTGATGCAGGCCTGCGCCCGCCCCTCTTTCACCAGCTCCAGCGCAATACGCATCGAGCTGCCGCGGCTGGCGCGAATAGCCTGAGAGGGCCGCGCATCGCTTGCAATAACTGACTCCGCAGGAATGACCTGCAAACGCTCTAATAAAGAGGAATCGGCTTTGGCAAGCAATGGAGTGATGTCGTCGGGAATGCCGACCAGAAGAAGATTGAGATGCGAATGAGAGGCCAGTGCCTGCAAAGCTGCAGGCACTGTCACGCAGGGACCGAAATCCCCGCCCATGGCATCAATAGCCAGGGTCAAACGTGTCAAAGTATCACCTTGCTAAGCGCAAGTCTTACTTGGTGATAACCTTGCGACCGCGGTAGTAACCATCCGCAGTGATATGGTGACGCAGATGCGTTTCGCCAGAAACTTTATCTACAGACAGAGTTGCAGTGGTCAGCGCATCGTGCGAACGACGCATGCCACGCTTAGAACGGGTGGGTTTATTCTGTTGTACGGCCATGGACCTTACTCCTATTACTTACGCTTTAAACTGGCTAATACGGCAAATGGGTTTGGTTTTTCCGCCTCTGCAGGCAATTTGCCAAAGACCATGTCCGCCTCGGACACTTCACAGTGTTCAGAATCATGCACCGGAACGACCGGCAGCGCGAGAATGATCTCATCCTCTATCACCGCCAGCAGATCGACTTCGCCAAAATCATCGACGTCGATCGGCTCGTAGGCTTCCGGCAGTGCCTCGGCCTGCTCATCGGTTGAGACAGGACTGAAGCAATAGCTTACGTGGACAGCATGAGGGAATGTCTGGTTGCAGCGCTGACAGCGCAATGTAACCTGCACGTCCGCTGTACCTTGCAGTACGGCGAGGCGCTGGCTGTCAACCGCAAACGACATGGTACATTCCACGTCACTGTCCACACTAACAACTGATTCGGCTACGCGCTCCACCTGTTCAGGGGTGTAAACGCCCTGATAATCCAGGCGTTTTTGAGCGGCGCGGACCGGATCCAGCGTCAGGGGTAATTTTACCTTTTGCATAGGGCGCGCATATTAACTTTGTAACGTCATAGAGTCAAAGAAAAAGGCCGTTTCACAGCATCTTTCACCAGTTATTCGCATCCAGTGCGGCGCACAGTTTAAAATGAGTGTCACCAATTCGCCATTACTATTGTGAAAAAATGCCTGTCTCTCTTCTTTTAGCCTCTACCTCGCCTTTTCGTCAGGCGCTACTGAGCAAACTCGGCCTGCCTTTTATTACCGCTGCGCCAGACGTTGACGAAACGCCGCGCGCGGGTGAAGCCGCCGACGCGCTGGTAACGCGCCTCGCCGTCGCCAAAGCGCAGGCGCTGGCCGCCGACTATCCCGATAGCTGGATTATTGGCTCGGATCAGGTGTGCGTGCTCGACGGCGCGATTACCGGCAAGCCGCATACGCCGGACCGCGCCTTTACGCAGCTGCGTCAGGCGAGCGGCAACGCCATTACCTTTTATACCGGGCTGGCGCTTTACCAGCCGCGCAGCGGAAGGCTGATGCAGTGCTGCGAACCCTTTGTGGTGCACTTCCGCTCTCTCAGCGATGAGGAGATACGCGCCTATATAGAGAAAGAGCAGCCTTTGCAGTGCGCCGGGAGTTTCAAAAGCGAGGGGCTTGGCATTTGCCTGTTCGAACGGCTGGAAGGGCGCGATCCGAATACGCTGGTAGGGCTGCCGCTGATTGCGCTCAGCGGCATGTTGCGGGCGGTCGGCGTCAATCCGCTGGCATGACGCCGAGCGCGCGTCAGCTTTTTTGCTGACGCAGCGCCTGCAGGCAGCGCTTGAGTTCGTTATCTAGCGGCGCCTCTAAACGCAGCGTTTCGCCGCTGCCGGGATGAGTAAAGGTTAACGCGGCGGCGTGCAGAAACAGACGACGCAGCCCGGTCGCGGCCAGCTGGCTGTCGAATTCGCGTTCGCCGTAGCGATCGTCGAAGGCGATAGGATGACCGGCATGCAGGGTATGCACGCGGATCTGATGGGTGCGGCCCGTGACCGGGCTCGCCTTGACCAGCGTGGCGAAGGCGAAGCGCTCCTCCACCTTAAAGCGCGTTTCCGACGGCTTGCCTTCGCTGCTGACGCGCACCACGCGCTCGCCGCTCTGCAGAATGTTCTTGAGCAGCGGCGCCTGCACGCTCTTGAGATGCGACGGCCAGCTGCCGCGCACCAGCGCCAGGTAATCTTTCTGCATGCCCTTTTCGCGTAGCTGCTCATGCAGCGAGCGCAGCGCCGAGCGCTTCTTGGCGACCAGCAGCACGCCGGAGGTGTCGCGATCGAGACGGTGCACCAGCTCGAGGAAGCGCGCCTCGGGGCGTAGCGCGCGCAGTCCTTCTATCACGCCGAAGCTTAATCCGCTGCCGCCGTGCACCGCCGTGCCGGAGGGTTTGTTGAGCACCAGAATATGATCGTCTTCAAAGATGATCGCCTCCGCCAGCGCCGCCACCTTTTCCAGCTTCGGCGACACCGCCTGCTCTTCGCGCTCGGCGACGCGCACCGGCGGGATGCGCACCTCGTCGCCTTCTTCCAGCTTATATTCTGGCTTGATGCGTTTTTTATTTACCCGCACCTCGCCTTTGCGCAGGATGCGGTAAATCATACTTTTTGGCACGCCCTTAAGCTGGGTGCGTAAAAAGTTATCGATGCGTTGTCCGGCGTTTTCAGCCGAAATGGCGACAAGCTGTACGCCGGGATTCTCTGTTTTCATGGCGGCGATTCTAAATAGTGTCCTGTGATAGCGCCACCCCTTTTTCTGTGCTTAACTCTGCTCTTGTCGCGCGAAAAAGCGCAGCGTGCGCTGGCTTTTTCAGCAGCCTGCTCATTCGTCCGACATATTAAGGTGTTATGCATCACTAATCTTCATCTGAGGATAAAAGTCGCCTTGCTATATGAAGGTTAGCAATGGAATAATGCTTGAGTTTCTCGCCTGATGCATTTCAGGTCGGAAAAAGAGCTAATTAGTCATTTTGCCGAATGAAACGGACACGCAGCAATGGCGTAAGACGTGATGTTTATTCAGGCACTTAGCGGGCTGCGGGTTGCAGCCTGGACGGAAGTTTGAAATGCAGGAGTTATCAATTTCTCTCAGGCATTTCAGCGCAACGGCGCTGTTTTTCCTTATGAAAAACAGGCCACCGACGTTATTTGCGCCCCTCGCGCAGTCGACAACCGGGAGGTTGACGTAAGGCACTTAGTCACGGGGCCATCGGTCAGAACTCGTCCAGGGTAACTATGCCCGCAGCTTTATCACTCATGTGAGAATAACGAGTCAGAAACGATGAAAAGAATGTTAATTAATGCAACTCAGCAGGAGGAGTTGCGCGTTGCCCTGGTTGATGGACAACGCCTGTACGATCTGGATATTGAAAGCCCCGGACACGAACAGAAAAAAGCCAACATCTATAAAGGTAAGATCACCCGCATTGAACCCAGCCTCGAAGCTGCGTTTGTCGATTACGGCGCCGAGCGCCACGGTTTCCTCCCCCTGAAAGAAATCTCCCGCGAATACTTCCCTTCCAGCTATAACTCGCAAGGCCGCCCGAATATTAAAGAGGTGCTGCGCGAAGGTCAGGAAGTGATCGTTCAGATCGATAAAGAAGAGCGCGGCAATAAAGGCGCGGCGCTGACCACCTTTATCTCACTGGCGGGCAGCTATCTGGTGCTGATGCCGAATAATCCGCGCGCGGGCGGCATCTCCCGCCGCATTGAAGGCGACGACCGCACCGAGCTGAAAGAGGCGCTCTCTTCGCTGGAGCTGCCGGACGGCATGGGCCTGATCGTGCGCACCGCGGGCGTCGGCAAATCCGCCGACGCGCTGCAGTGGGATCTGAGCTTCCGCCTGAAACACTGGGAAGCGATCAAAAAAGCCGCTGAAAACCGCCCTGCGCCTTTCCTGATTCACCAGGAAAGTAACGTTATCGTGCGCGCCTTCCGCGACTATCTGCGCCAGGACATCGGCGAAATTCTGATCGATAATCCGAAAGTGCTTGAGCTGGCGCGCCAGCATATCGCCGCCCTCGGCCGCCCCGATTTTAGCAGCAAGATCAAGCTCTATACCGGCGAGATTCCGCTGTTCAGCCACTATCAGATCGAGTCGCAGATTGAATCCGCCTTCCAGCGTGAAGTGCGCCTGCCGTCAGGCGGCTCAATCGTTATCGACAGCACCGAAGCGCTGACCGCCATCGATATTAACTCGGCGCGCGCCACGCGCGGCGGCGATATCGAAGAAACGGCGTTCAATACCAACCTGGAAGCCGCCGATGAGATCGCGCGTCAGCTGCGCCTGCGCGACCTGGGCGGTCTGATCGTTATCGACTTTATCGATATGACGCCGGTGCGTCACCAGCGCGCGGTAGAAAATCGCCTGCGTGAAGCGGTGCGACAGGATCGCGCGCGCATTCAGATTAGCCATATTTCGCGCTTCGGCCTGCTGGAGATGTCGCGTCAGCGCCTTAGCCCATCGCTGGGCGAGTCGAGCCACCACGTCTGTCCGCGCTGCAGCGGCACCGGCACCATCCGCGACAACGAATCGCTGTCGCTGTCGATTCTGCGCCTGATTGAAGAAGAAGCGCTGAAAGACAACACCAAAGAAGTGCACGCGATCGTGCCGGTGCAGATCGCCTCTTATCTGCTGAACGAAAAACGTGAAGCGGTGAATGCCATCGAGAAGCGCCAGGGCGGCGTCCGCGCGATTATCGTGCCTGACGATCGCATGGAAACGCCGCACTACTCCGTGCTGCGCGTGCGCAAAGGCGAAGAGACGCAGACCCTCAGCTATCACCTGCCGAAACTGCATGAGGCCGAAATGGCGATGCCGTCGGAAGAGGAGCATGCCGAGCGCCGTCGTCCTGAACAGCCTGCGCTGGCCGCCTTCGTTATGCCTGACGCGCCGCCGGTTCCGGCTGAGACCCATGCCGAACAGCCTAAAGCCGTCGAGTCGCAGCCTGTATCCAAACCTGCCGTCGGCGCAGCGCCTGCCGCCGCCAGCGGCGCCGGCTTCTTTAGCCGCCTGCTGAAAAAACTGTTCGGCAGCGCCGAGCCCGCGCCCGCGCCAGCCGTGGAAGCGACGCCTGCGCCGCAGGCCAGCAGCGAAGAGAGCGACAGCAGCGCCAAAGAGCGCGGCGATCGTCGCAACAACCGCCGCAATAACAACCGTCGCGAGCGCACGCCGCGCAACGGCGACAGCCGCGAGCCGCGTGAAAATCGTGAACCGCGCGAAAGCCGCGAGCCGCGCGAGAGCCGTGAACCGCGTGAGAGCCGTGAGCCGCGTGAGAGCCGCGAGCCGCGCGACAATGCAGATACGCGTCGCAACAAGCGCCAGGCGCAGCAGAACGAGACGCGCGAAGAGCGTAGCCCGGTTCTGAGCGAGGAAGCGCGCCAGCAGCGCGAAGAGCAGCAGCAGCAGCGCCGCGAACAGCGCGCCGAGCGTCAGCGTCGTCGTCAGGAAGAGAAGCGCGCGCAGCAGGAAGCGAGCAAAGTCGCTGAGCCAGCCGTCGCCGCTGAGGTTGTTGAGGCCCCGGAAGCGCAGGAAGATGAGCGCGTTCAGGTCATGCCGCGCCGCAAGCCGCGCCAGCTGACGCAGAAAGTGCGCATTGGCGGCGAGACTGAGCAGCCGACGGCGGAAGCGATCGAAACGCAGCCGGAGGCCGTACGCAGCGCGCCACAGCTCGAAGAGCCGACCCCGATTGAGCAGGATGAGGCGGAAAACCGCGACAGCGGCAATATGCCGCGCCGCTCGCGCCGTTCGCCGCGCCACCTGCGCGTCAGCGGCCAGCGTCGTCGTCGCTACCGCGACGAGCGCTATCCGACCGAGTCCGCGATGCCGCTGGCCGCCGCCGCAGCGTCACCAGAAATGGCGTCCGGCAAGGTCTGGGTACGCTATCCGGTCGCTCAGCCAGAGATGCAGGAACCGCAGCAGGATGCGCCGGACTTCAGCCAGCAAGAGACCGCAGACGCCATCGCGCTGCCGGTTGCCGCTGTAGAGGCCGCGCCGTCAATCGCCGACGTCGCGCCGCAGGCTGATACCGCTCAGGCGCAGTCTTCTGACAGCGTGCAGCAGGCCAGCGCCGCCCAGCCGCAGCTGGCTGACGGCGAACAGCAGGCCAACGCCGCTGAAGCGCAGCCTGCTGACGACGTGCAGCAGGCTGCGCCTCAGGCGGAAACGCCGGTCACGCTGGTGAATACGGATAACACCGCGCCGATTGAGGCGCCGGTAAATCATGAGCCAGCCGTTATCCCGGCTGCAGACGAAGCCGCAGCGGAAGCGATCGCCGAGCAGGCTGTTCCAGCCGCGCCGGTTGCTGAAGAAGCGACGCCAGCCGCCGACGCCGCCGACATCGCCGCTGAATCCGCGCACGACGTGACGCCGGAAGCTGAAGCGCAGGTAGAGGAAGTGCTGAGCGCGCCGGTTGCGGCAGAAAGCGCACCCGAGGCGATTAGCGAGCCGCATGCGCCCGTTCCGGCACGCGACGCTGCGCCGCAGCCGGTCGCACCGCAGGAAGCTGCCGTCCGCTTCACCCATCACGCCTCCGCGCCGATGACGAAAGCCCCGGCGCCCGCCTGGCAGCCGGAACCGGCACGCCACAGCGACTGGGTGCGCGCGCCGTTCGCCTTTGAAGGCAAAGGTGCTGCGGGCGGTCACAGCGCGACGCATCAGGCCACCGCTCCGGCGACCCGACCTGAAAGCGCGTAACGATCTGACGCGATCTGCAAAAAACCCCGGCTTGCCGGGGTTTTTTATTTCTGATGGATAAAAAAATCCCACGATGCCGGTCAGGGTCGTGGGACAAAAATGAGCATGTCCGGTTCAGGCATGCTCGAACAGGGTGTCGTCAGGCGTTGAGCTGGAACAGCGACAGTTTGGACATGTCGGTAAAGGTTTTATAAGACGCCTGCAGCGCGGTCTGCTGCATGGTGTAGCTGGAGATGGCCGAGGTATAGTCGGTGTCGACCAGGTTGCTCATTTCACTGCTCAGGATAACGTCGCGGTCGTCACCCTGCCCGTCCAGCGTCGTCAGCTCCGAGAGCTGGGTGCCAATCTCAGAGCGCACGGTCAATACGTTATTCAGGGAGTTGCCCAGGCCGCGGTTGGTTTTATCCATCGCGTCCTGAAACGTCTGTTTAGCGGCGTCGTCAGCATCCGCCTGCGGCGTCTTCAGGGCGGCGATCGCGCTGTCGAGCATTGAGAACAGATTGGTTTCGCTGGCGCTGCCGTCCGGCTCTTTGGTGGCGTTGCCGGTGATGGACATAAAGATGTCGTCGCCGGTGTGACCCACCGTCATCGTGCGGCTGGTATCCACCTTCTGCGTAATGGCGTCGGTGCCGCCTGCATAGCTGACGGCGCCGCTGCCGTTGTCGACAAAAGGCGCGCTGTCGGTTTTATAGCCGGCGAAAATATAGCGCCCGTTGCCATCTTTGCTGTTCGCAAGGTTAAGCAGCTGCGAGCGCAGGCCTTCAAGCTGGGTAGCGATAGAGCCGCGGTCGTCGTCGCTTAGCGTGCCGGTTGAGCCGTAAACGATCAGCGTTTGCGCATCCTGAATGGTGCTGGTGACGCTGCTGAGCGTATTCTCTTCCATCGACAGTCCCTGATTGGCGAACGTGCGCGCCAGCGCATACTGGCTGCTCTGCGCCTGGCTCTGCGCCACCACCACCGAACGTGAAGCGGCAATAGGATCGTCTGACGGGTTGTTGACGCGGCGGCCGCTGGAGAGCTGCTCGCCGACTTTTAGCCAGGAGGCTTGCGAATCGGAAATCCCGCGCACCTGCTGGTTAAAGATCATGTTAGTACTGAGTCGCATGGTTCTTTTCCTTAGCGGATGTTAAGCAGCGCGTCGAAAATGGTGCTGGCGGTTTGCAGCACCTGCGCGTTCGCCATGTAATACTGCTGGTATTTGGTCAGGTTGGCATACTCTTCGTCGAGGTTGACGCCGGAAACGGACTGCTGACGATCGGTGAGCTGATCCACCACGTTTTTCTGCGTGGTGCTGGCGGTTTCCATGGTGCTGGTTTTGTTGCCGACGGTGCTGACGATGCTGGCATAGGCCTGCGACAGCGTGGCGTTGCCGTTCACCAGATTAGCGTCCTGCAGATCCAGCAGCTTCTGCGCGTTACGGTTATCGCTCTCTCCACCTGTTGCGCCCGCAGCGGCAATCTGTGACTCGTCGGTAATCGCCACCGACATATCGCCAATAACGTTTTGCACCGGCTTCACCAGGAAACTGTCTTTGGCATTCGGCGTGCCGTTCACCGTCAGCTGTAGTCCGTCGAAGCTCAGCGTGGCGTTGCCGGAGGAGTCGGTGCCGGCTGTTGCAGCGATCTTGACGTTGTCGGAGGCGCGGGTCACGTTCCAGTTAGTGCCGTCATAGCTAACGGTATAGTTAGAGGCTTTCAGCGCGCTGGTGTCGGTCCAGGCTGCCGTTACGGTGGTGGCAGAGCTGTTTTTGCTGTTGCTCAACACCGTCGGGCTGCCGATATTAAAGAAGTCGGCGCCCTGATCGCCGTTGCTGTCGTAGCCCTGCTTATGCACCGCGTTAAAGCTGGTGGTAAAAGCGGCCGCCAGCTGGCCGAGCTGATTCTGCGTGGTATCCAGATCCTGCGAGCGGAACGCCATCAGGCCGCCCAGCGAACCGGTGGTGATGTTTTTCTCGGCGATCTCAACATTGCCTGCGCTATTGTCGACGTAGCCGACGGTAGTGCGCGACGGATCGCTGCTGGAGGGCATCGCGACCAGGCTGGTGGCTTTATTGCCGTTGACCAGCGTCAGGCTGCCCATCGAAACGATGTAGTTGCCATCCTGTTTAGAGACGCTTACCCCGACGATATTGTTCAGGCTATCCACCAGCTGATCGCGCTGATCCAGCAGATCGTTAGGCTGCGCGCCGCTTGCGGTGCTCAGTTTGCCGATCTGCTGGTTAAGGTTGGCGATCTGGCTGGTATAGGTATTGATCTGATCAACGTTAGAGGCGATGTCGGTATTAACGCTGTTCTGCATGTTGGTCAGATACTGCGCGGTCGTCTGGAACTGATTAACCAGCCCCTGGGCGTAGCTCAGCATCGACTGGCGCGCCGAGGGATCGTCCGCGTTGCTCACCACGTTCTGCAGGTTGGTGAAGAAGCTCTGAATCGAGGTAGAGAGGCTAGTGGTTGAGGTCGAGAGCAGGTCGTCAATATTGGAGATCTGCGAATACTGGGTGTTGGCTGCGCTATAGGTGGCGCTGGAACCGCGCAGCTGCGCCGTGATGAACTCATCATACTCGCGCTGTACGCCGGTGACGTTAGCGCCGTTGCCGTAATAGCTGTTGCCCTGCAGGGTGCTGTTCGCCTGCGACAGCAGGATCGTCTGGCGCGAATAGCCCGCGACCGTGTAGTTGGTGATGTTATTGCTGGTGGTGCTCAGCGCCGCCTGTGCGGCGCTGAGCCCACTCATCGCAGAGTTTATTATGCTGGACATCTCGGTTCCTTTCTTTCCCGTTAAGCGGGCTGGCAGTCATCAGTGCTCGCCCGTGCGCGAAAACGCGTCTGGCATCTGCTGATATTATCGGCGCGCCTGAGTGAAACTTGAGGCTGAGCCGCTAGAAGAGATCGCTTAAATCTTTGCTGTACGCCTTCACGACTTTCTCACCCATGTTTTTGAATTGCTGGATCATTCCCACCAGCTTCTGCGCATATTTCGGGTCGGTGGCGTAACCGGCGGCCTGCAGCGCGTGCGCGCCCTGTTCGGCGGTCTGCGCGCTGGTGACGGCGGCGTAGCGCGGATTGTTCGAGAGCAGCTTGACGTAGTCGGCAAGCGCCTCGAAATAGGAGTGATAGACGCGGAAGCTGGCGCGCACCTTTTTCGCCTCGCCCTGGTCATATTCGGTGGTCATGATATCGGTGCTCTCGCCTTTCCAGTCGCCGCTCGCCTTGATGCCGAATACGTTGTAGCTCGGCTTGCCGTCGCGGGTCAGAATCTGACGCTGGCCCCAGCCCGACTCCAGCGCCGCCTGCGCCAGAATCAGGTGGTGCGGAATGCCGCTTTCGGCGCTGGCGGCCTGCGCAGGCTGCGCCAGCTGGGCGATAAAGTCGCTGCTGTCAGCCGGCAGGTTAGCTGGCGACACCGGCAGGCGCGGCAGCGCTTTGCGCACCATCTGCTCCAGCTGGCTGGAGGCCGCCGCGCTGTAGATAAAGCTGTCGTCGAGCGCCATCGGCACGGTGCCGGCGCGCTCGTCGGGCTCCTGCGCCGGCTGCATCTGCTTGACGATCAGATCGGCCATGCCCAGCCCGCGCTTGCCGATCTCCTGCGCAATCTGCTGATCGTACATCGAGGTAAACATTTTGGTCGATTCGTTGCTGAAGATACCGTCCTGCGGCAGCGCTTCGCGCATGCTCTTCATCATCATCTGCACAAACATGCCCTCAACCTGTTTCGCCACCTGCAGCGCCTTGCCTTTCGGGTCGGTGCTGGCTTCGCGCTTCAGATCGTTCAGCGAGCGGCTGTCGAACGCCGCATTCGTCAGCGATTGCGTATCCATCGTCAGATAATTTCCAGTTTGGCGCGCAAACAGCCTGCGCTCTGCATCGATTGCAGGATCGACATCAGCTCGATGGGCGAAGCGCCTAAGGCGTTGAGCGCGCGCACCACGTTATTCAGGTTGGCGCTGGCGCTGACGCGCTGCAGCGCGCCGCCGCTCTGGCGCAGGTCGATCTGCGTCTGCGGCGTCACCACCGTCTGACCGCCGCCAAACGGCGTGTTCGGCTGACTGACGTTCTGCGACTGATTAACCGTGACCGACAGGTTGCCCTGCGCCACCGCACAGGTGTTCAGCGTCACTTCGCGGTTCATCACCACCGATCCGGTGCGCGAATTGATGATCACTTTGGCGTCTTCAATCGGAATCGAAACGTCGATATTCAGGATCTCCGCCAGCAGACGCACCTGCGAACTGTTGTTGGGCGAAACGCGCACCTGGACGGTACGGGCGTCAAGCGCCGTCGCCGCGCCGTAGCCGCCGCGTCCGTTAATGGCGTCGGCAATGCGCTGCGCCATCGAGAAATCTTCATTGTTCAGCTGCAGGTTAAGCGTGTTCTGGCTGCCGAAGTTGCTTTGCAGCTCGCGCTCGACGGTGGCGCCGCCGGTGATGCGGCCGCCGTTTAGCTGGTTGACCTGCACGCTGCTGCCGCCCGCCGCCGCGCCCGCGCCGCCGACCAGGATATTGCCCTGCGCCAGCGCATACACCTGGTTGTCGACCCCTTTCATCGGCGTCATCACCAGCGTACCGCCGCGCAGGCTTTTGGCGTTGCCCAGCGAGGAGACCACCACGTCGATGGTCTGCCCCTGGCGGGCAAAGGCCGGCAGCTGCGCCGTCACCATCACCGCGGCAACGTTTTTCAGCTGCATGTTGGTGCCCTGCGGCACGGTAATGCCGAGCTGGGAGAGCATGTTGCTGACGGTTTGGGTGGTAAACGGCGTCTGGGTGGTCTGGTCGCCGGTGCCGTCAAGGCCCACCACCAGACCGTAGCCGATCAGCTGGTTGTCGCGCACGCCCTGCACGCTGACCAGATCGCGGATGCGATCCGCATGGGCGTTCAGGCATAGGCCGAACGCCAGGCTCAGGCCGAGCAGTAAACTTTTCACACTTTTCATCATGACCTCATTACATCGGCGAGATGTTCAGGAAGAAACGCTGGAACCAGCCCATGGTCTGCGCTTCATTAATGTATCCATTGCCGACATATTCGATGCGGGCGTCGGCCACCGCCGTCGACAGCACCGAGTTGCTGGCGCTGATGGTGCGCGGGTTCACCACGCCGGAGAAGCGAATAAACTCGGTGCCCTGGTTGATCTCGATCTGCTTCTCGCCGACCACGCGCAGGTTGCCGTTCGACAGGACCTGATTCACGGTGACGGTAATGGTGCCGGTAAAGGTGTTATTGGCGGTGGCGCCGCCTTTGCCAGCGAAATCGTTTTTGCCGTTAGCGCCCAGGTTGGCTTTCGATCCGTCTGCGCCTACCAGGCCGTTCAGGCCGGTCGGGATGGCGTCGAGGCCGAAGCTGGCGCTGCCGTCGCGCGTCGCGTTGGCGGAAGAGCTCTTGCTGGCGCTGACGTTCTCCTGCAATACGATAGTGAGCGTATCGCCGATATTACGCGGGCGACGATCCTCAAACAGCGGCTGATAGCCGTAGTTGAGCGGCGCGACGCCCTGAAAAATAGAGCCGTTGACCACCGGCGGCGCGGAAGGCAGCGGCTGCGCCGTCGTTGCCCCTTCCACCAGCGGCGTGCGCGGCACTAACGCACAACCGTTAAGGGTCAGCAGCATTGTCGCCGCCAACCAATGTCCAGGCTTAATGTTCAGTTGCTTCGCCACGGAGTCACGACCTTATAGATGTGTTGACTTCAGGCCAGCTAGCGCCGGCCCTGATACCCGAAATTAAATCTGCGTTAGCTTCTGCAGCATCTGATCGGAGGTGCTGATCGCCTTGCTGTTGATTTCATACGCGCGCTGCGTCTGGATCATGGTCACCAGCTCTTCCGCCACGTTGACGTTAGAGGTTTCCACGTAGCCCTGATAGAGCAGGCCCGCGCCGTTCTGGCCCGGCGTGCTTTGGGTCGGCGCGCCCGATGCCTGGGTTTCCTGGTAGAGGTTTTCGCCCATGCTGTCGAGACCGGCGTCGTTAATAAAGGTGCTAATGGTCAGCTGCCCGACCTGTGCCGGATTGGTCTGCCCCTGCTGCGTGACGCTCACCACGCCGTCGCGCGAAATAGTGATGCTGGTGGCGTTGGCGGGAATCGTAATGCCCGGCTGGACCGGATAGCCGGCGTTATTGACCAGCTGGCCGTTCTGATCCACCTGAAACGAGCCGTCGCGAGTATAGGCGGAGGTGCCGTCCGGCAGCTGCACTTCAAAATAGCCCTGGCCGTTGATCGCCACGTCTTTGGAGTTGCTGGTCTGCGACAGGTTGCCCTGGGTATGCAGGCGTTCGGTGGTGACCGGACGCACGCCGGTGCCGATCTGCAGGCCCGACGGCAGCGTGGTCTGTTCAGAAGACTGGGTGCCCGGCTGACGCAGGGTCTGGTACATCAAATCTTCAAACACCGCGCGCGAACGTTTAAAGCCGTTGGTGCTGACGTTCGCCAGGTTGTTGGAGATGACGTCCATATTGGTTTGCTGGGCGTCGAGACCGGTTTTGGCGATCCATAAAGAACGAATCATCTGTTTTCCTCTGCCTTAGCTGCTCATGTTCAGCAGCTGATTGGCTTTTTGTTCGTTTTCGTCGACGTTGGTGATGACTTTCATCTGCATCTCGAAACGTCGGGCGTTGGCGATCATGTCGACCATGGTTTCTACCGGCTTGACGTTGCTGCCCTCCAGCACGCCCGGCATCACCTGCACCGTGGCGTCGGCGGCCAGCGCCGCGCCGCGCGCCGCCTGCGTCTGCTGGGTCGGACGGAACATGCCGTCGTCGCCGCGCTGCAGCTCTTTGCCGGTCGCTTTCACCAGCTTCAGCCGGCCAATCTGCACCGTGGCGTTTGGCGCATCGCCCGCGTTGCGCGAGGTGATGGTGCCGTCCGCCGCGATGGTCAGCTCGGCGCCCTGCGGTATCGCAATCGGGCCGCCATCGCCCATGACGGGATTGCCCTGGACGGTCAGAATGCCGGTCGAGCTGATCTGCATATTGCCGTTGCGGGTATAGGCTTCGCTGCCGTCGGCGGTGCGCACCGCTAGCCAGCCATCCTGCCCCATCGCCACGTCCAGCGTGCGTCCGGTATTGTCCATCGCGCCCTGACTCATATCGGCGCCGGGCGTCGAGGCGGCCACCAGCGTGCGCGTCGGCAGCGACCAGCCGCTGACCGGCACCGCGCGCAGCGCGTTAAGCTGCGCGCGAAAGCCGGGCGTTGAGGCGTTGGCGAGGTTGCTTGCCGTGACGGCCTGCTGATCCAGCGTCTGGCTGGCCGCGCCCATTGCGGTATATATCGCGTGATCCATAGAGCAATCCCGTTAGTGAATTAACGCAAGTTAACCAGGGTGTTAAGAATCTGGTCCTGAGTTTTGATGGTCTGGGCGTTCGCCTGGTAGTTGCGCTGCGCCACAATCATGTTCACCAGCTCTTTACTCATATCGACGTTTGAGGCTTCCAGCGCGCCGGAGGTCAGCGAGCCGTAGGTGCCGGTATTCGCCAGGCCGATCGCCGCCTGACCAGAGGAGCTGGTGGCGGACCAGACGTTGTCGCCCTGCGACTGCAGCCCTTCCGGGTTAGAGAAGCTGGCCAGCACGATCTGGCCCAGCAGCTGGGTTTTCTGGTTGGAGTAGCTGCCGGTGATGGTGCCGTCGTCGTTAATGGCGTAGCTGGTCAGGTCGCCCGGCGCATAGCCATCCTGCGTGGGGTTGCCAAAAGTGGTGGTGCCGGTGTTCTGCTGCAGGCTGCCCAGCATGCTCAGCGCAATGGTTTGACCCGCCGCCGCGCCGTTGGAGCCGTTGATGGTGAGGTTAACCGTCGATCCCGTGCCGCCGTTGATGCCGGTCAGGTTGCCATTGCTGTCGAACGCGGCTGTAAAATCACCCGCGCTGGTGCCGGTGGTGGAATCGATCGCATGCACCGTCCAGCTGTTGTCGGCCGTTTTGACGTAGTACATATCGAGGGTGTGATCGTTGCCCTGCGAGTCATAGACCGTCATGGTGCTTTTCGCGTTGTAGCTGTCGACATCGCTGGCGCTGAACGGCGTCACGGTCGGAATGGCGCTGGTGGAGTTGAGGTTCGCCACCTGGGTCGCGGTGGTGGTGGCGCGCGCCGCCATCTGCGTGGTTGGAATGCTCAGCGCCACCGGATTGGCGCCGGTTTGCACGGTCGGCGGCGTGCCGCTGACCGGATAGCCGGTTACTTTCAGGCCCTGGGTATTCACCAGGTTGCGGTTCTCATCCAGCGTAAACTGGCCGTTGCGCGAGTAGTAGACCGCGCCGCTGGCGTCGGACATGCGGAAGAAGCCGTTGCCGCTCAGCGCGACGTCGAGACCGCGGCTGGTGGTGGTGGTCGAGCCGTCGTTAAAGTTCTGGATCACCGCCGCCACTTTGGTGCCGAGGCCGACGTTGGAGCCGGCGAACATATCGGCAAAGGCGATGGTGCTGGATTTAAAGCCCGCGGTCGCGGAGTTGGCGATGTTGTTGCCGATTACGTCCAAGTTGCTGGAGGCAGCGCCCAGGCCGCTCACCGCTTGGGAAAATGACATGTTTATTTCTCCTGTTTAGAGATGAATCAGAGAATCTGACGTACTTCATCAAGGGTTGCGGAGCCCATGGTGCCGAGATCCAGTTTGGTGGTGCTGTCTGCCGTCGAGACGCCGTTGACGTAGGCGTAGTTGAGCGGCTGAGCCACCAGCTGCGTGCTGCCATTGCTGGCGGCGATTGAAACGGTATATTTGCCGTCCGGCGCGGTGGAGCTATCCGCCAGGGTGCCGTCCCACGAGAAGGTGTGCACGCCAGAGGAGAGCGCGCCGAGATCGATGGTGCGCACCACGTTGCCGCTGGAATCTTTAACGGTGGCGGTCGTCGCGGTCGAAGCGGTGGTCAGTTCGACGCCGAACGGCGTAGTGGTGCCGCTGCCGACCAGCACCTGCGTGCCATCGACCATTACGCCATGGCCGATCAGCGTCGAGCTCTGCAGCGACTGGCTGGTGCTGATCTGGCCGGAGATTGAGCCCAGGGTGGTATTGAGTTTTTCAATGCCGCTCAGGGTGTTGATCTGCGCCAGCTGCGTGGTGAGCTGGCTGTTGTCCATCGGATTAGTGGGGTCCTGATTCTGCAACTGCGTCACCAGCATGGTCAGGAACTGATTCTGCAGGTCCTGCGCGCTGTTGCTGGTGCCGGTGCTGGAAGAGCTGAGGACCGTGGGGTCCAGTTTCTCGTTGACGCCTACTGCGATACCCATCTTTTACCTCCGTCAGGAACCCATCGTCAGGGTTTTCATCATCATTGATTTCACGGTATTCAATACCTCAACGTTGGCCTGGTAGCTGCGCGACGCCGACATGGTGTTGACGGTTTCCGCCACCACGTCCACGTTCGGCATCTTCACGTAGCCCTTGTCGTCCGCCAGCGGGTTGCCCGGGTCGTACACCAGTTTCGCCGGCGAGGGATCGTCCAGCACCTGCGCCACTTTGACGCCGCCGGTCGCCGCGCCGGGCGCCGCATCGGTCTGAAACACGACCTGTTTCGCCACGTAAGGCTTGCCGTCGGGGCCGGTGACGCTGTCGGCGTTCGCCAGGTTGCTGGCGCTGACGTTGAGGCGCTGGGATTGCGCGGTCATTGCTGACCCGGCAATGTCAAAAATATTCAGCAATGCCATGTTTATTGCCCTTGTAACACGCTCATCATGCCCTTGATCTGGCTGCTGATGAGGGTGAGATCGGTCTGGTACTTCAGACTGTTGTCCGCGAACTGGGTACGTTCGCGATCCATATCGACGGTGTTGCCGTCGGCCGCAGGCTGATCGGGTATGCGATAGAGCAGGTTCGCCGACGCCGCCGAGTTAACCTGCGCTTCGATATGGCGCGGCGAGGTTACCTTCAGCGCCATGCCGCTGCCTTCGGCGCGACCGTTTTTCATTACCCGACTGAGCTCGCTGGCAAAGTCGATGTCCCGCGCCTGATAGCCCGGGGTATCGGCGTTGGCAATATTTGACGCCAGGATCTCCTGACGTTGAGCACGCAGGTTGAGAGCTTCAGTGCCGAACTGCAGCGCAGCATCCAGTTTGTCGAGCATGCTTCCTCCGCGAATGAGAATTTCGAGCGGACAGCTTAGGTGGGAAAAAGCAATAGCCATCGTCTGAATAACGTCAAAAAGCAGGGCTATTTTTCGCCTTGATTTTGTCGCGGCGCGAGTACACTCGTCGCCATTAGCAGCAAGGAGTCATTTGATGCGTAACCTAACCGCCCTGTTAGCCAGCCTGCTGGCGCTGTTCGCCCTGCCCGCCGACGCCGCCGATCTTTCCGCCCAGCTGTCGGGCTTTTTCCAGGCTCGCGACCCGCAGCACGCGGCGGGCATGACGGTGGAGATTAAGACGCCGCAGGCGCAGTGGCCGACCTGCGACGCGCCGCAGTTTACCCTGCCCGGCAACAGCCGACTGTGGGGACCGATGAGCGTGGCCGCCACCTGCGGCGATACGCGACGTTTTCTTCAGGTGCAGGTGCAGGTTACCGGTCAGTATCTGGTGGCGACGCGTCTGCTGGCGCGCGGCGCTACCGTCAGCGCCGACGATTTTCGCCTGCAGAGCGGCCGTCTCGATACCCTGCCAGCGCGGGCGCTGCTTACTGTAGAGTCGGTCGCAGACGCCGTGGTGCTGCGCGACATTCAGCCGGGCCAGCCGGTGACGCTGTCGATGATGCGTCAGCCGTGGCGCGTTAAGGCGGGTCAGAGCGTTATGGTCATCGCCAGCGGCGAGGGCTTTAACGCCAGCGGAGAAGGCAAGGCGCTTAACAACGCCTTTCTGGCGCAGTCGGTGCGCGTGCGCATGGGTAACGGCCAGGTGGTCAGCGGGAAAGTCGATGCGGATGGGAATATTCTGATATCGCTATAAGGCGCTAAAGAACGCTGTTGTTCTGCCGATAGAGAAATCAACTAAGCGATTACGCTATTCTGATTCAGGTGGCAGTTTCCCCTGACCGTACAGGAGCCCGAATATGAGCATCGACAGAACGCAACCTCTGAAGCCCGTCGCTACCGTGCAGACCCGCGAAAGCAACGAGTCCGCAGCCGGTAAACCGCGCCAGGCGTCGAACGCTACCGCAACCACGCCCGCCGCCGCCCAGGTTAGCCTGAGCAATGCGCAGTCGCAGCTGACCCAGCCGGGCAGCCAGGACATCAACGTGGCGCGCGTCGAACAGCTGAAAACCGCCATTCGCAATGGCGAACTGAAAATGGATACCGGCAAGATCGCCGATGCGCTGATTGCCGACACTAAGGCGTATTTAGAGGGTAACTAATCCCCATGAGCAACCTGTTGACCACATTAGATAAGATGCAGGAAGTGCTCTCCTCGCTGTCGAACGTTCTCGAAGAGGAGCAGCACCAACTGGCCGCAGGCAGGATTAACAGTAATCTGCTGCAGCGCATTACCGAAGATAAAGGCGCGCTGCTGGCGACGCTGAGCTATCTGGACGAGATGCGTCGCAGCACCGAGCGGCAGCTCGGCACCCAGGCGCCTTATGCTGGTCACAGTGATATGACGCGCCGCTGGCAGAGTATCGGCCTGATGACGCGTCGCTTAAACGACGTCAATATCCACAACGGTTTGCTGCTCAACCAGCAGATCCGCTTTACCGAAGAGGCGCTGACCGTGCTGAAGCCGCATCAGACGCAGGCGTTTTACGGCCCGGACGGGCTGGGTAAAGGTCAGGCGACGCTAAGCCGGAAGGCATAACATTCGAAGCCGGATAGCGCAAATCCGGCTTGTTCCTCTGAAATTAAGCATACTGCATCACCAGTTGGTGCTTCCTCACGGCCTTTCATCGCGAGATTTATCAAAAGAGTAAGACCTGAGTCCCCATTTTACACGACCGCGTTTTTCATCATTTAACACCTCGTCGACAACGCCATTAATCAGTGAAAGACATTGCACGCCTTGTTGCCCTGTCGCCTTAAGACTTTTATTCGCCCTTTTAGCATATTCCAGAAACGAAGGCTTATTATAAATAACAGGGTCAGGCAACGTCGCGCAGACCGAGTTGCTGCCTATTCTGTCAGTATCACTGTCCTGGTCTTGCTGGCTAATATAGCTATCAATCTTATTTAAAGTCTCAAGCGTCTCAGCAGGCGCTGACAGTAGCGCATTGACCAGCGCGTCCCGCAGTGCAATGCTTTGAACCGAATTAATTTTGCCGGATAGAGCAGGCGTGAATGCTATAAATACTTTATCGCCCTCAGAAACGCCGCTAACAAACGTGTTAAAACAGTGCTGATCGATCAAAATTATTTTCTCATCTAAAATCGCGCTGCAGCGGTTTGTATTGGCAAAATTAGCAGCTGAATAGATAAACAAAATGGAGGTCATGATAAACAGAGATTGTTTTTTCATCTTATCACTTTTAGCGTTCTGTCCGATGAGAGGGCTATGAGACGGCGAGTGTGATAACCCATAATTATGCATCCCTCAGAAGCCCATCCCGCCGGAGGCGCGATGCGCTCTCCATGGATACGAAAAGCGCTACGGCCATAACTTTCGCCCGATGTTTGTATTAACGTTATGGTTAACGGTCCTTTAGAATGCGTATAACCGCCGATATGATACGTTCCCTGGGGTAACGGGCCTAATCCGCGGACCTGTTGGCGATCAGGATTATTTTTGTTAGTCATCCTTCCCGCATACCCCTGTTCAATCATTTCGCCGTTATGAAACAATTCTCCTGTGCTTTGCTTATATATCCATGCCATACCTTTTCCATCTCCTTTATCAAGCCCTGACTCGCCAACTGTCAGCGTGCAATATATTTCCGTCAACATAATGTGAAGTTAACTTTTCATAGGATAAAGCAACCGATTCAACAGGCTCTATCGTTGATCCGTAGCGACTTTTAATATCGTACATTAATGTTGCGTTAGTGCAGACCTGAACACCTTCTAAAAACAGGGTGAAATAGTGTTCCTCCTGTCCATTATCATTGATTCTGTAATAATCAAACTTAGCGGATTTGAGCTTTTTACCGTTAGTCAGCGCTTTTAATAAACAGGGCGTAGATGAATCAATAACTTTATCAAAGTAGAGTGGCTGATGGCACCTCGCACTCGCGCTTTTCCCTGTATATGGATCAACCGGAACTTCGGTCAGACTCATTACAGATAAGACCTCTATGCTGTTTTCTCTTCCTGAAACGTCAGCGGAACCTTTTATTAAATTACCCGCATCATCATACAGCCATGCATAAACTGGTATAGCCATTTCCCCTGTCCTCTTTTAACGACCTGATTACAGACTATAAAGATAAAAAAGTGTGGGCTAAAACAGTCTCGACTAAAATTCATGGTCATTTGATACTAATTAATTTAACCGCATGAATAGAATGAAAATAGAAACCGCAGAAGAGGCTAATTAAAATAAATATACTTATTTTGTTACTGGAACAGGTTAAACATAGATTTTACTCGTATTAACCGCACAGGCTGCTATGTCTGCATCGTCAGATGTGCAAAAAAACCGCTTTTAAGACGTAATGCTTGTCAGTTAAGGCCACCTTTTTCTTAAAACGGCGGCTTGTGTTTTATGCGTGTCAGCATGCCAGTGCGGGCCACTGCGCACGGAAGCTGGCCAGCAGGCTGGTGCCGCTCAGGGGCGGGCATTTCGCAGCGCTGAACAGAATGAGTCTGCCAGGAGAGCCCGCAGGGATGCGGGCGAAAGGTGGGGCTGGAACAGGGATGTTCCATCCCCGCCGGTCCGTCAGGCAGACGAATGGCGTGAAGGTACCGCGCCAGCGGCGCGAGGACCGCCCGCCCCTGAGCGGCACCAGACTGCGCTATTACCTCATGTTTAATGCACTGTTACGCGTGCGCCCGGCGCGCATAGTCGCGCAGGCGGAAGCCGAGCAGCCCCAGCGTCAGGAAATAGGCGCCGCCGCCCACCGCGCAGACCGCCGCCAGACGCAGCAGACGCCAGACCATCGCGCCCTCTTCCCACGCCGGCATCAGCGACAGGATACCCACCAGCGCCGCCGCCATCACCACGACCGCGATCACCAGACGCAGCAGAAAGCTCGCCCAGCCCGGCTGCGGCTGAAAAATATTCTTCTTACGCAGCTGCCAGTAGAGCAGCGCGGCGTTGAGGCAGGCCGCCAGGCCGATTGAGAGCGACAGACCGGCATGCTTCAGCGGGCCGATAAAGGCCAGGTTCATCAGCTGGGTCATCACCAGGGTAATCATGGCGATTTTTACCGGCGTTTTGATGTCCTGACGCGAGTAGAACCCCGGCGCCAGTACTTTCACCACGATCAGCCCCATGAGCCCCACCGAATAGGCAATCAGCGCGCGCTGCGTCATCTTGGCGTCAAACGCGGTGAACATACCGTACTGAAACAGCGCGATAGTCAGCGGACCGGAGAGAATGCCCAGCGCCACCGCGCTCGGCAGCGCCAGCAAAAAGCAGAGTCGCAGGCCCCAGTCCATCAGGCGGGAATATTCGTCGTGGTTGCCGCTGGAAAAGCTTTTCGCCAGCGACGGCAGCAAAATGGTGCCGAGCGCCACGCCCAGCACGCCGGACGGAAACTCCATCAGGCGATCGGCATAGTACATCCAGGAGACCGATCCGGAGACGAGAAACGAGGCGAAAATGGTATTGATGATCAGCGAAATCTGGCTGACGGAGACGCCGAGGATCGCCGGTCCCATCTGCCGCATTACGCGCCAGACGCCCGCATCCTTCAGGTTGATGCGCGGCAGCACCAGCATGCCAATCTTCTTCAGGTGCGGCAGCTGATAGAAAAGCTGCAGCACGCCGCCTGCCACCACCGCCCACGCCAGCGCCATCACCGGCGGATGGAAGTGCGGCGCGGCGAACAGCGCAAAGCCGATCATGCTGATATTCAGCAGCGTGGGCGCGAAGGCGGGAACGGAAAAGCGGTTCCAGGTATTGAGGATGGCGCCCGCCAGCGAGGCCAGCGAAATCAGCAAAATATAGGGGAAGGTAACGCGCAGCAGCGCGCTGGTAAGCGCGAACTTGTCGGCGGTATCGGCAAAGCCGGGCGCGGTGACCAGAATCACCCAAGGCGCGGCGAACATCCCCGCGATGGTCACCAGCGCCAGCGCCAGCGTCAGCAGGCCGGAGACGTAGGCAATAAACAGCCGCGTCGCCTCTTCGCCCTGCTTGCTTTTATACTCGGCGAGGATCGGCACGAACGCCTGCGAGAAGGCGCCCTCGGCGAAAATACGCCGCAGCAGGTTAGGCAACTTAAAGGCG